>Ga0268264_10000379_pt1 | contig 64925 bp, 56 predicted proteins | sample KBSSwiS32_FD_190357 | JGI IMG/M metagenome (GOLD analysis project Ga0268264, IMG submission 190357) | Switchgrass rhizosphere microbial communities from Kellogg Biological Station, Michigan, USA - KBS Switchgrass S3-2 (SPAdes) (version 2) | ecosystem: Host-associated > Plants > Roots >... | reverse complement strand
AGCCTGATCGACTTTCCCGCGGGGCTGCTGGTGTTCGGCGGCGTGAACATCGCCGAGCCGGGATCGCTGGAGGTTCTGCCGCCGAAGTGACGGGGTGAAGCTGCGGGCCCGCCGCGAGAGTGGCGCAGGCGGCGATCCAGCTGGATTGCTTCGCTTCGCTCGCAATGACGGAAAACAGCGGGCCCCGCAGCGATGCGGGGCCCTTCTTAACGAGTGCTCTTGTCACACCACGAACCAGATTATTTCAACGCGACCCAAGGAAATCCCGAACCGGCGCGTCCCAGTGAACAAGCGGGCAGTTCAGCGCGCTGTCGAAATGGGGAAGCCGAATGTGTCTTGCAGGGTCCGAACTCTCTGATACATTGTTACATAGACGGGGGGGATATGTAATGCGTGCATTTGCTTTTGCTTGCGTGGCTTTCGCCGCAATTCTCGGCCTTGCTGTGCAACTCAACGCCGAGCCATCACACAGGGAGGCCACTCCGGCCTCGACCGCCAACCCGTCGGTCAAGGCGCTGGTGCGCGGCATCAACGACCAGAGCATGGTCCGCGACCTCGAAGTCCGGAAACTCGACGTCAACGTGCGCCTGCGCGGCGCAATCGCCGAGACGACATTCGAGATCAAAGTGTTCGCCAAGACCTCCGAGTCCGTAGAGGGTCGTGTTCATGTCGACCTCCCCGCGGGTTCGATCGTTACTGGCTATGCGGTCGATATCGACGGCATTCTCGTCGATGGCACTCTGGTCGATGCGCCCAAGGCCAAGGCCGCCTACGAGCAAAACCTCCGACGCAACGTCGACCCGGGCCTCGCCGAGATCGACCAGGCGGGCGGGTTCAATACGCGCGTTTCACCAATCGATGAAAAGAAGGGCCGCACCATCCGGCTCAAGTTTGTCAGTCCGGTCGGCGCGAATTGGCGACTGCCGCTCGACCTCTCAGCGGCCGACGGCTGGTCGATCAAAGTGGCACCACTGGCAGTCGGTGGCGGCACTTATGCGGTGACGCTTGGCAAGGGCGGCAGCTCCACCAGTCTCGATACTCATGGCAAGGGTCGCCTCGCAGCCGCGCTGAAGATCGTTGCGCTGAGCTCGGAGGAGGCCATCGCCAGCCGTCACTCTAGCGGCGAGGTTTACTGGCAGGTTTCAGGCCGCCTGCCGGCCACCGCGTCAGCGCATGGGGGCACGGTCCGCATCCTCTGGGACCGTTCGCGTTCCCGCCGCGACCAAGATCATGCGGCCGAGCTTCGCCGTATCGACGAGGCGTTGCAGGCGCTCGCGCCCGACAGCATCGAATGGGTCGCATTCTCGTCGGGGGCACCGCAGCGGGCGACCTTGGCCAGCGCAGCCCAAGTCGCGGCGCGCGCCACTGCCCTGCACTATGGCGGCGCGACCAGCTTCCAGACAATTTCCGGCGGCACTCCTGCCGACACCTGCCTGCTCGTCTCCGACGGTCGCTCGACCCTCGACCAGGCGCCAGTGCAGGCGCTCCCCTGCCGTTTATTCGCCATCGTCTCGGATCGTAGCGCTGATTGGCCGCGACTGAGCGCGCTGGCGGCGAACAGCGGCGGACAGCTGGTGGAGACGGGCTCGCGCAAGGTCGAATGGACTGCCCCGGCCGTGGATTCCGTGCGCGATGCGGCGGGCAACCGACTCTCGTTCGTTCCTCTGCCCGCAAGGCCGGGCGAATGGCGCATCGCTCTGCGCGCGCCCGCCACCGGACCCGTGCGCGTGCAGATCGGGACCACAACTGTCGAGCGCTCGCCGACGCGGCCGACGGAAGCTTTCGGGGGTGAAGCTACGATCCTCGCCGCGGTTCAGCTTGCCGGGCTCGAGGGAACCACCGCTCGCAAGGATTTCGTTGACCTCAGCCGCCGCTATTCGGTGGCCAGCCCGAGCCTGTCCTTCGCCGTTCTCGAAACGCCGGATGATTACGTCCGCAACGATATCGCTCCACCGCCGAACTATGCGCGACTGGCCGAATGGCGCGACCTACGCGACGAAGCAGATGAAGATGCGGCCGACGCCAAAGCCAAGCGCTTTGCCTCGCTGCTGAAAGACTGGAACGAGCAGGTCGCCTGGTGGCAGAAGGACTACGACCTCACCGCGCGGCCGCAGCCGGTAAACGGTCCGAAGGCCGGCGGTGTGGCGGTTCCCATGGCCGTGCCGGCTCCGGTCACGGCTTCGCCCGTCGTGGAAGCCCCGGGTGCGCCTCCTCCTCCACCGCCACCGGCGGCCGAGCGCGACGACGAGGGTGCAACGGACACGATCATTACCGGCTCGCGTGTGCCTCAGCCCAATGTCACTTCGGCAAGCCCAGTTACGGTACTCAGCTCCCAGGAAATACGGTTGGCAGGCACAACCCGTACCGAGGACCTGATCAACTCGCTGCCCCAATCGTTCGCCGGTCGCTCCGGCGCTGACGTCAGGCTCGCCGCGTCGGCCATCCATGGCAATCGCGAATATATCCGCGCTTATGACGCCGATCCCGCGGCATTCGATCGGTTGTACGCGGAGTGGGAGCGCAAGTCCGGTGATGTCCCCGCATTCTATCTCGACACGGCCGATTGGCTCGCGCGGCACAATCGCAAGGACGATGCGGTCGAGACCCTGCTCTCGGCCCTCGACTTATCGACCGCCGACCTCGTCACCGTCGGAATGATCGCGGCCCGGCTCGAGCGCTACGGCATGCTCAACGAAGCGGTCGCCCTGCGCGAGCGGCAGGCGCAGCTCGATCCCGATCGGCCGCAGCCGAGACGCCTGCTAGCGCTGGCTTTGGCGCGGCGCGCGGCCGCGGGCGGCCCCGGGGCGAAGGCTGATCTCGAGCGGGCCGTGCGCTTGCTCGTCGATGTGGCGGTCAACCCGATCGACAACCGTTGGGAGGGGGTTGATCTCATTTCCCTGGTCGAGGCCAATGCTTTGCTGCCTCGCCTACGCGAACTCGGCGGGTCAGCTGAGATCGACCAGCGCTTGGTCCGCAATCTCGACAGCGACGTGCGCGTTGTCCTCGACTGGTCGAACGACGCCGCGGATATCGATCTGTGGGTCGACGAGCCCAATGGCGAACGCGCCATCTACAATCACCCGCGCACTCTCATCGGAGGCCATTTGTCGAACGACATGACCGCCGGCTACGGGCCGGAGGAATATTTCCTCCACCGCGCTGCGGACGGCCGCTACGTCGTTCGTGCCAATGTCTATTCACCGGACCGGCTCGATCCCAACGGTCCGTCACGCGTCACCGCGCATTTGTACCGCGACTGGGGCAGGCCGACGCAGCGCGAGGAGAGTATTGACCTCGATCTGACCAAGGACATTCGCGGCGAGGTACGCATCGGTACGTTGACGGTGAAATAAGTTCAGCCGAGGTGCTGCGGATGCTGGCTCGGTGCGAGCGGGCGGACCGGCGGCGGGGGAGCGGGTAGAACGGCCGCTCCCCGCCTCGCTTAGATGACGATGAAGTCGCTCGCGTCGACCGTGCCGGTGAGACCGGTGAGGTCAAGGTGCGCGATCAGGATCTTCGCACCGCCGCCGTTGCCGTCGGCATCGTAATAGAGATTCCCGGTCGTCGTATCGTAGAGAATGTTCTGGTTGGCGTTGGTTGCGTCGCCTCCAGCGTTCGCAGCGAAGTCCGTCGCCGCGAGCGTTCCGCTGACCCCGATGCCAGCGAAGATCGTATGATCGAGATCGATCTTGTCCGCTCCGGGACCGCCGTTGGCACCCGCCTCGAAATCGAAGATCGTATCGACGTTGGTGGTCGCGTTCGGAGTCGTGTTGAAGACGAAGTGGTCGTTCTGCGCTCCGCCGATCAGCTGATCGTTGCCGAGGCCACCACTGAGCGTGTCTGTGTTCTGACCACCGACAAGAGCGTCGTCACCCGCGCCTCCGTTGATTATGTCACCCCCGTTGAGGCCGAAGCTGACGTCGGTGCCATTAGAGACGGTGAATGCAACGGATCCATCAGCGTTGGTTGTTCCGACAGACACATTAAAGGTCTCTGCGTAGCTATGTCCCGCCCCGTCGGTCACGGTGAGGACAAAGGTGTATTGGCCCGCCGCAAGGCCAGCCGCAGGATTCAACGTCACACTGTTCTGGAGACCGCTGGCAGGCGTCAGCGTGAACGAGGCCGCATTCGTTCCGGAAAGCGCGAACGTCCAGCTTGTGCTGTCCGCATCGACCGCCGTGAACGTTCCGAGGACATCGGTATTGGTCAGCCCGTTCCCGGTGAACGATCCGCTCGCCGGATTCACGTTGAACACGATGTCGGTCGGCGCCTGAGTATCCGCGGCGTTGACCGTCACGGAAACCGTCGCCGTTTCGGTCACCCCGCCCGACGTCACCGTGTAGGTGAAGCTGTCGCTGCCGCTATAGTCGCTATTGGGCGTGTAGACCGCGAAGTCGTCGGCCGTGTTGCCCGGCGTGCCGTTGTTGTTGATCGTGACCGTGCCGTGCGCACCCTGGGTCACCGAACTGATGAAGCGCGCAGGGTCTTCGAAATTGTCATTGCCGAGCAGGTTGAGATTGTTCGCCCCGCTGTTGGCGTTGACCGTGACGCTGTCGGCAACGATGTCGGCGACGGGGTTGATCGTGACGTTCACCGTCGCCGTTTCGGTCACCCCGCCCGACATCACCGTGTAGGTGTAGCTGTCGAGCCCGTTATAGTCGGCGTTCGGCGTGTAGGTGACGGTACCGTCGTTGTTATTGACGACTGACCCGTGCGTGCCCTGGGTGACTCCGGTCACCGAAGGCGAGCCCTCGAAGCTGTCGTTGGCGAGAACATTGGTAGTGACCACCGTGTCTTCGTTGGTGCTCGCGCTGTCGTTGGCGATGTCGGCCACCGCGTTGACGGTGACGCTGACCACCTGCTCGGCTGTCGCGCCCGAAGCGTCGGTGACGAGGACCGTGAAGCTGTCGGGGCCGTTATAGTCGGCCGCCGGCGTGTAGGAGAACGTGCCCGCGCCCTGGTTGAAGCTGACGCTGCCGTGCGCCGGCTCTTCGCCGGTCTTGACGCTGTAGGTCAGGACTTCGCCGGCATCGCGGTCGCTGGCGCCGATCGCCACCGCGGACGAGGCTGTATCCTCATCGGTCGTGACGCTATTGGTTGCCGGCGCTTCGGGCGTGTCGTTGACGCCGTCGATGTTGATGGTCAGCGTTTCACTGTCGGTGGCTCCTGAACCGTCGGTCACCTTGAGCGTGAAGAACAAGGTGGCGTTGGTCTTCAGGCCTTCGATCGCCGAATCGTCGGGAACGAAGGTGTAATTACCGGTCGTGCTGTCGACATAGAGCGTTCCGAACGCGCTCGCTTTCGAGGTGTCGTAACCGGAGAGGCTATTGTCGCTGACTCCGCCAATCACGCCGTAGGTGGCCGTGTCAGGGCTGTCGCGGTCGGTCGACGAAAGGTCGCCAGTGACCGCGCTGAAGCTGTCGTCGCCGGCGGTGTCGGTGAACGTCGCCGACGTCAGGGTCGCGCTGAGCTCCGGCGTGTCGTTCGCGCCATCGATGTTGATGGTGAGCGTCGCGCTGTCGCTCGCGCTTTGGCTGTCGGTGACGGTAAGGGTAAAACCGACGCTGTCGTCCGTCTTCAGAGCTTCGATCGCAGTATCGTTCGGAACGAACAGATAGGCGCCGCTCGAGCTGTTGAGATAGAGCGTCCCGTAGGCACTCGAGGCCGAGGTGTCGTACCCCAGGCGGCTGATGTCCGGCGCTCCGCCGCTTACCGAGTAAGTCGCAGTGTCGCCGCTGTCGGCGTCGACCGTGCTCAGCGCGCCGGACAAATTGCTGAAGGAATCGTCGGCGGCGGTGTCGGTGTAGGTCCTGGACGTGACGGACGCCGAAAGCTCGGGCGCATCGTTGGTGCCGGTGATGGTGATAGTGACGTCCTGGGTGTCAGTGCCGCTGTTCCCATCGTCGCTCGTCAAGGTGTAGGTCAGAGTCAGAATCTGCCCCTCGGCCAGGAAATCGAACGCTTCCGACCCGGAGTCGAACGACCAGCTAAGGTTGTTCGCGTCGCCGGTGTCGGCCGCGAGATTAGCGTCCGTCCCGCCGTTGATGTGGAACATCGCCAGCAGGTCGCCGTCGCTGAGCGATCCCTGATTGCCGGACACCGCGATAGCGGCCGACGTGTCGATCGTGTCGCTGGTATCGGGGTCGGTGACGGTGAGCGTTCCCGAAGTCGACAGGCCGGAATTTGTCTCGTCGAAATCGTGGCTGGCCGTGTCGCCCGCAATCGCGCTGATATCGGGTCCGTCGTTCGCCCCGGTGATGGTGACGGTGACCGTCTCCGTGACGAGGCTTCCGTGGGCGTCGTTGAAGCTGACGTCATATTTCTCGACGACGCTCTCGCCGACGGCGAGATACTGCGCGGCCGAATTGTCGACCGCATAGCTCCAGCCGAGCGAGCCGTTCGCCGCATTCGCGGCTTCCGTCACCGAAGCATCGATGCTGAAGGTGCCCAGGCTCGTCGTGTTCGCTGGGTTTGCGGTGGCGCTGGCGGTGTGCGTGTCGCTGAGGTCGACATCGTTGAAGGCGATCGTCCCGCCAACCGACGTGCCGTCTTCGGAAATCGATTTCGACTGCGCCACGCTCGTGATCACGATGGGATCTTCATCGCCGGTGAGCACGGCCGTGACGGTCTGGCTTGCCGTTCCGCCGTGGCCGTCATCGACCGTGACCGTGTAGGTCTGGGTGCGGGTCTCGCCCTCGCCGAGGAATTGCAGGTCGGCGTTGGATACGGAGAAGCTCCAGCTCACGATACCGGAGCCGTCGCCCGTCGAATCATCGCTGACGCTGGGGGTCAGCGTACCGATGTAGCCCAAACCGCCGGGCGTCGCCGACACGCTGTGGCTGTCGCTCGAATCGACGTCGGTGAAACCAAAACTTCCGCTCGCCGTGTAGGTGCCCGATTCTTCCTCGACCCCGCCATTCAAGGTGCCGCCGGCGACGATCGCCGGGCCATCGTTCGTGCCCTCGATCGTGACCGTGATCGACTGCGTGTCGGTGCCGCCATGTCCGTCGTTCGCGGTGACGGTGTAGGTCAGCGTCAAGCATTCGCCGGCCGCGAGATAGTCGAATGTCTCTGGGGTCGAACCGAACGACCAGTGGAGATTGTGCGTATCGCCCGTGTTGGCCGCGAGCGAGCTCTCGGTCAGCGCCAGCATCCCTTGAAGCGTCGCATCGCTCAGCGACCCGGCATTGCCCGACTTCGAGAAGCCGGTGATCGAAACCGCGACCGTGTCGCTGGTGTCGGGGTCGACAACCGTCAGCGTGCCATTGGTGGAGAGCGCGGAATCGGTTTCGCTGAGACATGCCGACGCGCTGTCACCGGTTGCGACGGAGATGTCGGGGCCGTCGTTGGTGCCCGTGTAGACGACCGTCGCGGTGGCCCACGACAGGGTGCCGTTCGACATCCGGATCGCGTAGGTGAAGCTGTCGTAGATATGTTCGCCGACGGCAAGAGCCTGAAGCTGGGCCCTGAACGAGGCGCTGAGCGTCGAGGCATCGTATCCGACCTTGCCGTCGCAGATCCAGATCTTCGCGCCATTCAAACTGGTGTCGTTTGTGGTCGCCTCGACCTTGCCGATGTCCGACCCGATGAGATCGGTCGCACCGGCCGCGTCGGTTGCGCTGTCGTCGAGCGACCAGAGGATCTTGGCGTTGCCGCCGAGATCGTTCCCCATGACGTCGAGCCAGGCGATCGCGTTATAGTCTTCGACGAGATTGAAGCTGTCGTCCTGAGCCTGCGGCGTATTGCTCAGCGAGGCGGTCGTGCCGCCGCTGGTGTTCGTAGCCATCCTACCATTCCCCCCACGCACTAAACCCGGTCCCGACCCGCCCCATACGAGTCGTTAACCAACCGTTTACCTAAACTCGGTTTATGAGATTACACAATCACTTGGTTTCGCAACCGTCCCAAATTGGGACTCTGGCGGCCTGCCTATTGCGTCTTGGCGGGGTGTTCTCGCTCGAGCAGGTGGAGGACGTAAGCCCCAGGGCCATATCCCACCATGGGCACGGCGCCCGTCGGATCGCCGATCTTGCCGGGAAACAGCTCGCAGGGAAGCGCGACGTACATTTCCGGAATGATGTTGTGGTCAGCCGCGGACTTGGCCACCATCCGCGCCAGCATTGCGTCGCCCTCGGCTTTGCGGCCGTGCCGCCTCAACAGCTCGGCAAGCGTGAGATCGACGAACAGGAATTCCTGCCGTTCGTACCAATATTCGAAAATCTTGGGATCGGTATAATTGCTGCGGACGCGCCGGTAACCGCCCGAGGTGACCTTCAGCAGCTCCATCCGCCCGACGGTGTCGCGGATCACATTGGGGTCCCGGACGACACCGAAATTGATGATTGGAATCAGCGCTCCGTCGATGTCGTTCTTCTCGCCAGGTTCGAGCGTGCCGCGAAGCTTTCCTCCGCGGATGAACGCGGCGTCGAAGCCTTTCTGAAGCAGCGCCGCATTGTCGAGCGCCTGTGCGCGCGCGGCGTCATCGCCGGCGCGCTTCGCCACGGCCGCGAATTCGCGCAGCCCGACGATCGCCAGGGCGGTCGAGAAAGCGAAATGCTTCTTGTCCGGCTGGTGCTCCTCCCAGATCGAGGTGTCGGCGGCAACGATCAGCCCATCGCCGTATTTCTCACTATTCGCGAGGAGCGGCTTCACGATGAAGTCGCGGGCGCTTTCGTACAGCGGCCCGCGATAGGTTGCGGCCTTGAGGAGCGCCGGGTCGTCGTATTTGCTGAGATATTCGCCGAGCGCCCAGAGCACTTCGCCCCAATCGTCGAATTCGATGTTGATGGCGCCTTCCTGGGTGAAGAAGGGCTCCTCGGCGCCATCCCCCCAATAGCGCACGACCGAGATCTGGTAATCCGCGCCATTCACCTGGTCGCGCATTTTGCCGGTGGGCTGCGCATTGAAATAGGCGAGCAGTGCAGCGCGCGCCTCCGCGCGGTGTCCCATGCGGATCAGCGCTACCGTCGACCACGCCATGTCGCGGACCCAGGGCGTCGCATAAACATCGGGCAAAGCGGCGACGATCAGCCCATTGCCGTGCCGGTCGGCTCGGTTCGGCTCGCGGCTTTGCGCGATGCGCAGCATCGTTTCGCTTTGCCGCCACAGGTGGCGCTCCTTCTCACTCGCAAAGCGCACAGCCGGCTTTGCTCGCCATTGCTCGAACCTGGCGATTTCCCGCTGGACCAGCCCCTGGGCGGAAAGGCCCGCGCGCCACGCCATAACCTCGCGCATGGCCGGCCCCGCGTCGCTCTCCTTCTCCAATGCGACCGACGCCCAGGCCGGGCTCGCTGCCAAGGGTTGACCGCGCGGTGCTTTCCGCACTTCGCCCAAAGGAATGAGCAGAAGCGGCTCGTCGATCCCCTCAAACCATAGCAGCTGCGCGCCTGCGCTCAGGGTTTTTCGCGAACGGAGAGGCTTGTTCCATTCGACGTGCCAGGGAGACGCGGCCGGCCCAGCGATGACCAGCGCCGGGCGCTCCAGCCCGAACGGCATGAAGAAATATCCGCTGCCGCCCGCGCGGCGCATCCGGATGACATGCGAGTCAGCGATATATTCCGTGACGCCGGCCCGCCCGGCCTCACCCCAGCCAAGCGTCTTGATGAAGTTGGGCGTCTCGATCCCTTCGCTGAGCGGTTTGGCCGGATCTTGCCGGATGTAGCTGTAGGGATGGGGGTAGAAGCTCGTTGCGATTCCCTTTTCGGGCGCGACAACCGCGAATCCATGACCATTGCCCGTAACCAGATGGGATGCCGCTGCCGACGAGCACAATGCAAGCGCTGCGCCGATACCCGCAACGAAGCGCATTGCGGTCCTTATGATCGATTCGAGCATAAGGGACCTTATGCGCCCGTATACCGAAGTCTCAACGGCCGCGGGGCGAGGCGCGGCCGGCTTGGGTTACCTGTCAGTCTTTCTCGTTCGCCTGTTCGAGCGAGCCTGCGTCCCCGTAGAAGCGTAGTCCGACGATCTCCCGCACCAGCGCGGAAGCGCGTCCTCCGCGCGGCAATTGATCGGGGTCGAACTCGACCTCGGCAACCGTCAGCGACGGCAGGTTGGCCGCCTTGAGCTTGGCGTTGAACGACGCGAGATCGCCCGATTGGAATGCGGTCCATCGCGCCTCGACGTCCTTCAATTCACGGTCGAGCGCATCGACACGTGCCATCTGATAGTCGGTCGGCCGGTCCTCGACCGAAGTGATCGCGCCGTAGACGTCGTCGGCGTGCTCGCGCAGCCGTTCCTCGCCGGTAATCGCGCCGCCTTCCTTCGTGGCGACAATCTCCTTCCGAAGATCGTCCGCCTTCGCCGACAGCTGGGACGCGGCCGCCTTGACGTCGGCAGGCGCCGTTGTGCTCGAGGCGAGCGCTCCCGCTTGCTGGCGCACCGCGTTTATCTGCCCGACCACCTTGCTCATCCGCTCAAACAGCGACTTGACCCGCTCGGACGCCGCGAATTGCGCCTGGCGATCGGCGACGTTGAAGGTCGCGCGCTTGTCGAGCGTGACGGTCAGTGGCTCGGTAACGACCTGTCCGGCGTTGGTGAGGCGGACCGTGTAGTTTCCCGGCAGATAGCGTTCACCGATTGCCGAATTGCCCGCGAGGGACGCGGCCGGCGGCACCTGCGGCGGTTTCGTTCGCATCGACCAGCTCACCCGGTTGAGTCCGCGGCGTTTCGAAGCGGGCACCTCCTCGATCACGTTCCCGTTCGAGTCGAGGATCTCGAGCTTCATCCGCCCGATCACGTGACGCGTCTTCTGGTAATAAGTGATGACGGCACCGCTGGCGGGATTGTCGCCGTAATAGCTGGCGTCGCCCTCGGCCCAGCCGCCATTCCCCTGGATTCGCTGCTCGACCGGCTTCCCGGGGATCAGCGCGACGTTGCTGGCAAGGACTGGAGCGGTCAGCTCGCGGAGCGGACTGATGTCGTCCACGACCCAGATCCCGCGGCCGTGTGTCGCAAGGACGAGATCGTCGTCGCGGTCCTGCAAGGCGATATCGCGGACGGCCACTCCGTCGGGGAAACCCGTCGGCTTGAACTGCGCCCAGCTCTGGCCGCCGTTGAGGCTCATGAACAAGCCGAACTCCGTGCCGAGGAAGAGGATGTTGGGATTGACCCGATCTTCCTTGATGACGTGCGCATAGCCGCGAACGCCGGGAGTCTGCGGGCCGACGAGACGCTGCCACGTCCGCCCATAGTCGGCGGTTCGGTAGAGATAGGTGCCCATGTCGCCATAAGCGTGCCGATCGTCGGTGACGTAAGCGACCGCGGGGTCGTATCGGCTCGCTTCCACCCAGCTGATCCAATTTCCGGCCGGCATTCCGAGAGCCGGGGTCAGGTTGGTCCAATTCTTGCCGCCGTCGCGGGTCAGCTGGACATTGCCGTCATCGGTTCCAACCCAGATCTGGCCGCCGGCACGCGGGCTCTCTGAGATAGAATAGATCGTCGTGTTCATTTCGGCCGATGAATTGTCGACCGTGATTCCGCCCGATTGCTCCTGCCGCTGGCGAATGGGATCGTTCGTCGTCAGGTCCGGCGAGATGCGGTCCCAGGTTACGCCATGGTCGCGGCTGCGGAACAGGAATTGCGAACCGATGTAGATCGTGCCCTTCTCATTCGGCGAGAGCGCGATCGGCGTGTTCCAGTTGTAGCGCAGCTTCTCCTTATAGCCGCCCTGCGGCTGGATATTGCGCTGCTCCAGGGTCTTGCGGTTGACCCGTCCGATGTGGCCGCCCTGATATTCCGCATACGCAAAGTTCGAGTCCGACGGATCCGAGAAAGTCCAGAAGCCGTCGCCGCCGAACAGATTTTCCCAACGATTGTTGGTGATCCCGCCGGGATATTCCTGGTCCCCGACCCAGGAGCTGTTGTCCTGGAGCCCGCCATAGACCTCGTACGGATCCCTGGTGTCGGTGCTGACGTGATAGAATTGGCTGACCGGCAGGTTGTTCGCCTTCCACCAGCGGTTAGCGCCATCGAACGTGTACCAGAGCCCGCCGTCGTCACCGCCGACGATGTTCTTGGTGTTGTTGGGGTTGATCCAAATGTCGTGCCAGTCGCCGTGCGAGCCGCCGGCCGCGTTCGAGAAGCTCTTTCCGCCGTCTTCGGAAGCCGTGATCGAATAGCCCATCTTGAAAATGCGATCCGGATTCTTGGGATCGACCTCGAGGCGCGCGAAGTAGAAGGGCCGCCAGACCATGCCCTGGCTGCGGTCGCGCTCCTCCCAGGTGAGCCCGCCGTTGTCGGATACGTACAGCGCAGAACGCGGGTTCTCGATGAACGCATAGACGCGCTTCGGATTGGAGGGCGCGAAGGCGATCTCCAGCCGTCCCCACGGATAAGCCGGAAGGCCCTTGCGGTTCGCGGCCGTGAGATCGGTCCAGGTCTTGCCGCCGTCCCGGCTTTCGGCGAAGCGGCTGCCCGACGGTTGATCGGGCCCGTTGCCGCCCGAACGATATTCAAAAGGCCTGCGGCGGAAGTCCCATGTGCCGGCGAGCAGATGCTCGGGATTGGCCGGATCCATCGCGACGGACGAACAGCCCGTCGAGAGATTGGTCCCCTTGAGGATCAGCGACCAGGTCCTGCCGCCGTCGGTGGTCTTGTAGAGCCCGCGGTCGGAAGAATCCGACCACAAGGGACCGGGCGCGCAGACATAGACGATGTTGCCGTTCTTGGGGTGGACGATGATCCGGTCGATCCGCTCGGTCCCCGGAAGACCCACGTGCGTCCAGGTCTCGCCGCCGTCCGTCGACTTGTAGACCCCGTTCCCGACCGAAACGGAATTACGGGTCCAGGCCTCACCGCTGCCCACCCACATCACTTCCTTGTTGGTCGGGTCCATCGCAACCGCGCCGATCGACTGGACGGGCTGCTTGTCGAAGACCGGCTTGAAGGTCGTCCCACCGTCCTCGGATTTCCATACCCCGCCCGAAGCCGAACCGATGAGCAAGGTGACCTTGCCGTCGGCTTCCTGGCGGCCTGCCACGGCGGCGATACGCCCGGACATGGTGGCCGAACCGATGTTGCGGATTCCAAGGCCCGATACGGCGGCGCTGTCGAAGCTTTGGGCAGCCGCCGGTGTGATGGCGATCGCGGCGGATGCGAGCAGGATGATACGCAGCATGGCTCTCACTTCCCCTTCGGCTTGGATGGATTGGCGGGTGACACCTTGCTCTTCGCCGGTGGTTTCTTGCCCTGGGCTTTTTGCGATGCGTCCGGCGGCTCGCTGCCCGCCTTGGCTGGAGTCCCGGGGCCGCGCGGCTCGGCGAAGAAATCGGCGCCTAGCGGGGGATTGGCGGCAGCGCCGGCAATCTGGACCCGGGTCCGCTGGTTGGATTGACCCTGGCTCCAGTTTTCCAGCGACATCGGGAAATAGACGCCGCCGACTTTCTCATAGTCGCCGAGCTCGGTCTCCGAGGTCGTTTGCGCTCCGCGGATCCGCCGAGTCTCGTCCATCTTGATCTCGAGATAGGTGTCGGGATCGAGCCAGTAAGTGAACTCATCGCCGTCCTTCTGCGTGACCTTGAGCTTGTAGGCGAGTGTCCCGTCGAAATCCTCGCGGCCGAGATATTGAACCTTGCTCCCGTCATGGCGTGAGGCGAGCAGCGGGCCTTCGATCAGCGCCCCATCGGCGAGCTGGCGAGCTTCGTCGGCCGACATCTTTTCGGGGTCCTTGCGACCCTGGAAGGGATTGATCTTCCAGGCGGCGTGGCCGTCATAGGATTGGACGACGTCAAGGCCTTGAAGGCTGAGGTCGGACCTCGCGGCATCCGCGGTGCCAAGCCGCGCGCGAGCTTCCTTGTAGGTCAGTTCGAAGTCGCCCGGGAAAATGACCCTTCCCTCGAAGGTCACGCTCTTGAGGGCATCGAGGGCGGCCGCCCCGCCGCGCGCCTCGAGGTTCTTGGCGATCAAGCCTTGAGCGTCCTGGCCGATTGCAGGTGTTGCGACGAAAGCGAGAAGCAGCGCCGGGAAGTATTTTCGAACCGACATCGTACAGACCCCCTCGGATGAAGGGGCGGACCATGGAGCCGCTGATAACGTGAATCAAGTTACCGATGCAGCGGATTTTTGGTCGGCCGGATCATTTGGTTTGGCCGGCTCGTCTTGCGGGTTCTGGCTGGCGGGACTTTCCGGCGATGGTTCGTCGATCGGATAGTAAGACTGGTCGTCCTTGGCGTTGTCGCTGCAGCCGTAGGTGAAATGCTTGCAATCGAACCACCAGCGCGTGCGCTTCGCGACGTCGCTGTCGGGGAAGCGCTGGTGGAGCACGTCCCACGCCGCCTTCGACCAGCGCCCATGCCCGCCCTGGAACTGGCAGCCGTAACGGGTTGATCGGACGGCCAGCGCCAGCGCCTCGTCGGCGCCGTCGGGATGTCTGGAGTCGGCCTTTTGACCCCATGCCACCGCCGCCTCGGCGAGCACGCGCGGCGCCATCGGGTGCTCGGCGAGCGCCGCACGCTCGTTCCGATCAAGGGCGTTCCACACCCAACTCTTGGCGAGCATCCGCTCGGCCGTCGCACGCGACGCGCCTTCGCCGAGCGAATCCGACAAGATGCTCTCCTCGCGCTCAGCGAATTCCTCCGCGACAGGCCCGCACCACCAATTGTTGAGGCTGTGCTCATAGGTGTCGATCTCGGCTACCTTGAGTGGCACATTGCTGTCGTATCGCCAGTCGCCGTCCGCTCGGCTCGCGGCGCGCAGATTCATCGAGGGGCTCCGCAGCACGTCGAGCAGCAGCTGGTGATCATCGGTCCGCGCGCCGAGCTTCGAATGCCAGTTCGCCGCCAGCTCAGGATTGAGCGTGCGCGTCAGCTGGTCGAGGTCCTTCGGCATGCGTTTGTCGATCAGATAGGATCGGGTCCAGGCGATCCGGGCGAAGCGCGCCCGAACTTCCGGCGGAATTCGCGTTTCGCCGGCGAGCTGCTTCAATTCGGCGATCGGCAGGCGATCGATGAGCGGTGATCCTGCCTTTTTATATTCGACCATCGCCTGAATGAGATGATCGCGATCCTCGGCTAGAAGCATCACCAGCTCGCCCGGACCACCCCAATAGTCTTCCTTGAATACACGCGAGCCGACCCGGTCGCGCAACGCACGGGCCTCGGCGACATGGCCGCCGGCAGCGAGGATCTGCAAGCTCTCGGCGTAGCGCTTGGTGAACCAGTTCGATTCCGGCCAAGGCCAGCGCGCCACCAGCGCGGCGCCTTTCAGCCGGTCCGCGCGCTTATCAGCCTCATCGTAGCGGTAGGTGCCTTCGAAATCCGAATGCAGTTGCTGGTCGACGAGCAGCATGAGCAAGCGACGTCATGATCGGTCGGCGCTTTCTGAACCCGGGCGATGAGGCGATCGATTTCAGCGCGATAGTTGGGCGTTTCGTAGGTCGAACGCAGCTCGGCAACGGCCACGCGCCACACGTCTCGATCGCCGTGCTTGTCGGCGTCCGCAAGGCGAGCGTCGATATATTCGTCGAATGAAGTGCCGACCGCCGGGCACGAATTGGTCCGGCATGGCTCCGGCAGCATCTGGAAGGCTGCCAGCCGGTCTTTCTTCGCCGCCTGGGCCATCGCCTCGCTGCCGTAATAGCCATTGGGCACCGCGCCGGTCAGCCACCAGTCCTTATTGTCGAACTTGGTCCACAGTGCCGGGAGATCGGCCACCGAACGGTCGTAGCGCGCCCGCGCCTGCGGGTCGGAGCGGATCGTCGCCAGCGGAAGGTGCAACGCGTCGAGCGTAACCGCGACCTGCGCGGCGCGCGTTTCGCGCGTGTCCGCGCTCGCCCCTAGCCAACCGACCAGATCATGCGCCTCGGCACGCATTCCAGCCGTCTTGGGATTGGTCAGCAGCCCCTTCGCTTCGGCGATCGCGCCCGGCTTCGTCTTGGGAGGTGTGTACTCAGTGTAGGGTGCGCTGCCGGCATCGATCGCTGCAACCATAAACGTCGCCGCGGACTGGTGGGGGCCGCGCCGCGCGCCGATCGCGGCAAAGGCGGCGCGCGCGCTTGCGATCTTTCCCAAATAGAAGAGTTGCGACGCGCTCTGGTAGGCGCGATCGGCCCGCTGCAGATGATCGAGCTCAGGATCGGCGAGGGCCAATGGCGCGGGAAGCGGTTCGAACTGCCGCTCCTTCGGGTTCCAGCTTTTGCACACACTGAACACCGCGCGCTGCACCTTGAGCCATTGGGCGACGTACGGGTGCTTTTCGCCGAAGCGTGAGACGCGCTCCCGATAGGTCTTCAGGGCATAGGCCTCTCGGCAGTCGCCAGCGTAATCGAGATCGAACAGCTTTCGGTCGCTCTCCTGTTGTTCCCACGATTCTCCATCGCTGGCGTCGCGGCGCCCGAAATCCGGGTCACCGAGCCCGGCGAGCGCGCGATACGTGCCAGCTCCTCGCGGATCTTCAATGTAATGATCCATGTCGGCGACGATGGCTGGCTTTTCCTGCGCCCTGGACGCGGTCGAAGCCACTAGCGCCACGAACGGCATGACGATCCAACGCCAACGCATACCTCAACCTCCCCCGGTTTCCCTTAGATTGAGGGCAATCGCGGCTACGCGCCACCCGAAAGTGAAGCCATTTTCGTCAAAGTCCCGGACTTTCTCGCACAGCAGTGACGGAGTTTGGCGGTTTGACCCCCGCGCCCCTGCGTGGCACTCGCGCCGCCATGTCGGACGACGGCCAGGAAATGTGGGGCGGAAGGTTCGGCGGAAAACCCGCCGACCTGATGCAGCGCATCAATGCCTCCATCCGCTTCGACAAGCGCCTGTGGCGCGAGGACATCGCCGCGTCGAAGGCGCATGCTGCGATGCTTCGCGAGCAAGGAATCATAGGAGAAGCGGACGCGGCGGCGATTATCGAGGGCTTGAACCAGATCGCCGAGGAGTTTGAGCGCGATGGAGTCCCCGAGCGGGTCGAGCTCGAGGACATCCACATGACGGTCGAGCACCGGCTCGGCGAGCTGATCGGCGCGGCGGCGGGGAGGCTTCACACGGCGCGGTCGCGCAACGACCAGGTCGCGACGGATTTCAAATTGTGGGTCCGCAATGCGTGCGACGACACGGTGGACGCCATCCGCGCCCTGCAACGCGTCCTCGTCGAGCGATCCGAGGAACATGCCGACACCGTAATGCCCGGCTTCACACACCTCCAGGTCGCTCAGCCGGTGACCCTCGGCCACCACCTGATGGCTTATTACGAGATGCTGAAGCGCGATGGGTCGCGGTTAGGCGATGCGCGCTCGCGGATGAACGAATGTCCGCTGGGGGCGGCAGCGCTCGCCGGAACCGGTTTCCCGATCGACCGCGAGCGGACGGCCGATACGCTCGGTTTCGAACGTCCGGCCGCGAACAGCCTCGATGCTGTCTCCGAGCGCGACTTCGCGCTCGATTATCTCGCTGCCGCCGCACAATGCAGCCTCCATCTTTCGCGGCTTGCGGAGGAGCTGATCCTGTGGGCCAACCCGCAATTCGGCTTCGTGAAATTGTCCGACGATTATTCGACCGGCTCGTCGATCATGCCGCAGAAGCGCAACCCCGACGCGGCCGAGCTGGTGCGCGGGCACAGCGGGCGGATTGTCGGAGCCCTTGTGGCGCTGATGGTGACGATGAAGGGCCTGCCGCTCGCTTATTCGAAGGACATGCAGGACGATAAGGAGCCTGTGTTCGAAGCGCGCGACCTGCTGATCCTGTCGCTCCAGGCGCTGGCCGGAATGGTCGAGACGGTCGAGTTCGTCCCCGAGCGGATGCGCGAAGCCGCAATGTCCGGTTTTTCGACCGCGACCGACCTTGCCGATTGGCTGGTGCGCGAGGCGGACGTGCCCTTCCGCGAGGCGCACCACATCACGGGCCGAGCGGTGAAGGCGGCCGAGGAGCGCGGATGCGGCCTCGCCGAGCTGCCGCTCGACGCGCTCCAGTCCATCGACGAACGGATCGACCAGCGTGTGTTCGACGTGCTCAGCGTCGAAGCATCGGTGCGCAGCCGCACCAGCTACGGCGGCACCGCGCCGGAGCGCGTCCGCGAGCAAATCGCGGCGGCGAAGGAGGAACTAGGGCTTTAGCCGCCGGTCGCGCTGCGCGAGCGTTCGCAGGCGCAGCGCATTCAGCCGGATGAACCCGGCGGCGTCGCGGTGGTCGTAGCTGCCTGACCCTTCCTCGAACGTCACCAGATCCTGATCGTAGAGCGAATGCTCGCTCTGCCGCCCGATGACGGTAGCGTTGCCCTTGTAGAGCTTCATCGTCACGCGGCCGGTCACATGCGCCTGGCTGTGGTCGATCGCCGCCTGGAGCATCTCGCGTTCGGGGGAGAACCAGAAGCCGTTGTAGATAAGCTTGGCGTAGCGCGGCATCAGCTCGTCCTTGAGGTGCATCGCGCCGCCATCGAGCGTGATGCTCTCGATTCCGCGATGCGCGGCGAGCAGGATGGTGCCGCCGGGCGTCTCGTACACTCCGCGCGACTTCATCCCGACGAAGCGGTTTTCGACCAGGTCGAGCCGGCCGACGCCATTGTCGTGACCGAGCTGGTTGAGTCTCGTCAGCAGCGCCGCGGGCGACAGGGTCTCGCCGTCGATCGCGACCGGATCGCCGCGCTCGAAGTCGATGGTGATGACCGTCGCTTTGTCGGGGGCGTCTTCGGGCGAAATCGTGCGCTGGTGGACATATTCGGGCGCGTCGGCGGCCGGGTCTTCCAGCACTTTGCCCTCCGACGATGAATGCAGAAGGTTGGCGTCGATCGAGAAGGGCGCCTCCCCCATTTTGTCTTTCGCGATGGGGATCTGGTGCTTCTCGGCGAAGTCGAGCAGCGCCTCGCGGCTGGCGAATTCCCACTCGCGCCAAGGCGCGATCACCTTGATGTCGGGCTCCAGCGCATAATAGCCGAGCTCGAAGCGGACCTGGTCGTTGCCCTTGCCGGTCGCGCCGTGACAAACCGCGTCCGCTCCGACCGCCCGCGCAATCTCGATCTGGCGCTTGGCGATCAGCGGCCGAGCGATCGACGTGCCGAGCAGATATTGGCCCTCATAAACCGTGTTCGCCCGGAACATCGGGAAGACGAAATCGCGAACGAACTCTTCGCGCAAATCTTCGATGAAGATGTTTTCCGGCCTGACGCCGAGCATCTCGGCCTTGGCCCTCGCGGGCGCGACCTCCTCGCCCTGGCCGAGGTCGGCGGTGAAGGTGACGACCTCCGCGTCATATTCGGTCTGCAGCCATTTCAGGATGATCGACGTGTCGAGCCCGCCCGAATAAGCGAGCACGACCTTCATTTTCTTGCTTGTCATTATGCCTGTTCCATCATCCACAGCATCGCACCGCGCGCCGTATGCATCCGGTTCTCGGCCTGACGCCATACCGCCGAGCCGGGACCATCCATAACTCCCGCGGAAACTTCTTCGCCGCGGTGCGCGGGGAGGCAGTGCATGAAATGGGCATTGGGAGCGTGGGCCATCAGCGCCTCGTTGACTTGGTAGGGCGCGAACGCCGCGAGCTTCTCCTCGCTATGGTCGTCGCCCATCGACACCCAGACGTCGGCATAGACGATGTCGGCGCCCTCCACCGCTTCGACCGGGTCAGCCACCTGGCGGATGTCTTCGCCCTCGAACCCGTAGCCTGGGGGACTAGCGATGACGAAGGCGGCGCCGAGCTTCGCGCAGCCCTCGGCGAGCGAGCGGGCGACATTGTGCGCCTCGCCGACGAAGGCGACCCGAGCGCCTTCGATGCGCCCGAGCAATTGCTCGATCGTCAGCAGGTCCGCCAGCGCCTGGAGCGGATGGTCGGTCGCCGAGAGCAGGTTGAGCACCGGCGCGGCGTTCACCGCTGCCATTTGTTCGAGCAGCTGATGGTCGAACACCCGAGCGGCGACGATCGCATGATAGCAGCCAAGCGTCCGGGTCACGTCCTCGACGCTCTCGCGCGTGCCGATCCCGAGCTCGGCGGGCTGGAGATAGACCGGATGGCCGCCAAGCTGCGCGGCCGCCATTTCCATCGAGTTGCGCGTCCGGGCACTCGGCTTTTCGAAATAGAGCGCGACCCCTTTGTCCTGAAGCACGCGCGGCGCCGGCTGCTGCGACGCATCGAGGATCACGCGCAGATCGCCGGCCGAGAGGTCGCGGATCGCCAGCAAATGCCTCACCAGCTCTTCTCCCGCTTCACCATCGTCCCGACCCCGTGGTCGGTCAGAAGCTCGATCAGCAACGAGTGATGCACGCGGCCATCGATGATGTGCGCGAAATTGACGCCCTGCTCGACCGCATCGGCGCAGGCCCGCAATTTGGGGATCATGCCCTTGCCGACGCTCTCATGTTCGATCCGTTCGCGAAGCTCGGCAGCGGTCAGGCGCTCAACGAGCGTGGTCTCGTCAGCCGGATCGTCGAGCAGGCCGGGGACCGCGGTCAGATAGACGATCTTTTCGGCCTTCATCGCGACCGCGATGGCGCGCGCCGCCTCATCGGCGTTGACGTTGTACGGCTGCCCGTCGGCATTGGCGCCGATCGTGGAGATCACAGGGGTTAGCCCGTCATCGAGCAGGCGGTGGATGAGTTCCGCCCGGACGCCCGTGACATTGCCGACGAAACCCAGCGCCGGATCGGCCGGAGTCACCGTCAAGAGCCCCGCGTCCTCGCCCGACACGCCAACGGCGACAGGATCGTCGCCGGCCTGGCTGTTGATCGTCGCGACCAGGTCGCGGTTGATCTTTCCGACCAGCACCATGCGGACGATCTCGAGCGTCTCGCCGTCGGTCACCCGAAGCCCGTCCTTGAACTCGGGTTCCTTGCCGACGCGGCGGAGCATCGTATCGACCTGCGGCCCGCCGCCGTGGACCAGGACGCAGCGCACTCCGACGCTCCGTAGCAGGAGCACATCCTGTGCGAGCGCCAGGTCGGACTGCTTGTCGATCGCCGCTCCGCCCAGCTTCACCACCACCGACTTGCCGGCGAACATGCGGATGTAGGGGAGCGCCTCGACGAGCACGCGCGCTGTATCAGCCGGGGTCATGACGTCCTCGAATTCTCTTTGATGTAGCCGGGGCCGAGATCGATCCCGATCATCGTCGCGGACGCCTTGCCCGCGCCGAGATGCACTTCGATCGAGACCTCGTCGCCCATCATATGTTCAGCGAGCGCCTGGCCGTCGTGATCGATCCCGACGCCGCCCTTCGCCACCGCGATCCCGCCGTAAGCGACGCGCGACTTCGCGACATCGAGATCGACCCCCGCGGAGCCAGCGGCAGCCATCAGCCGCCCCCAATAAGGATCGCCGCCGTACCAGCTGCACTTCACGAGATTGTTCTCGACGATCGACTTGGCGGCGCGGCGCGCTTCGGCTTCGTTCGCGGCACCGGTGACGGTGAGATGCGCCATTCGGGTCATGCCTTCCGCATCGCGCGCCATCTGCATCGTCAAATCGCGGCAGGCGGCGAGCACGGCATTCGTAAACTCGTCGGCATCCGCCTTGCCGCGCCGGCCCGACGCCAGCAGCATCGCCGTGTCGTTGGTCGAGGTCGCTCCGTCGACGTTGAGCGTATTGAACGTCGCATCGGAAGCGGCCTTCAGCGCTTTCTGCATCACCGCGCGCGAAACATCGGCGTCGGTGGTGAGGAAGGCGAGCATAGTCGCCATGTTGGGCGCGATCATTCCGCAGCCCTTCGCCATCCCGCCCAAAGTGAAATTGGACCCGCGGATCACGACTTCCTTGGCCTGATGGTCGGTCGTCAGGATCCCGCGCGCGGCGTCGTGCCCGCCCGCGACCGAGAGCTTCTTCACGAGGTGCGGCACGTGCGACAGGATCGGATCCATCGGCAGCGGAGTCCCGATGATCCCGGTCGAGCAGACCATGACGTGCGAGTTGGCGATCTGCAGCGCTTCGCCGGTCGCCGCGGCCATCAGCTGCGCGTCCTTGTAGCCCGCCTTCCCGGTCCCGGCGTTGGCGTTGCCCGAATTGACAATCACCGCGGCAGCCTGGCCGCCGTTCGCGGCCAGGGTTGCGCGGTCGAGCTCGACCGGCGGAGCGACGAACTTGTTCTGGGTGAACACAGCGGCGCAGGGAACCGGACGCCCGTCCTCCGTCGCCAATAAAGCCATGTCGAACCGGCGCCGCTTGATCCCGGCGTGGCAGCCGGCCGCGACGAACCCTTCGGCGGCGGTGACGCTCATGGATAGACTCCGCACGCCGAGAGCCCCGCGGTTTCGTCGAGCCCCAGCATCAGGTTCGCGCACTGGATCATCTGGCCCGCCGCGCCTTTGCCGAGATTGTCGATCGCCGCGATTCCGAGAACGCGGCCCGTCCGCTCGTCATGGCGCGCGGTCACCTGCGCGCCGTTGGACCCGCTGACCCATTTGGTCGCGGGCGGCTCCGCGGTCACATGCACGAAGGGCTCGCCGGCATAAGCGGCACGAAGGACGTCGAGCGGATCCGCTTGCCCCGTCGCCTCGCCGTAGCAGGTCGCGAGGATGCCGCGGCTCATCGGCGCGAGATGGGGGGTGAACAACACCGCCCCGCCCAGCGCCATTTCCATTTCGGCGGTGTGGCGGTGATTGATGAGGCCATAGGCCGAGAAGCTGCCGTCGACCGTGTTGAACGCGGTCGTTTCCTTGAGCTCGCGGCCCGCCCCGCTGACCCCCGAAGCGGCGTCGACGATGACGCTTCCGGGTTTCACCAGCCCCGCCTCGACCAAGGGCTTCAGCGCGAGGATCGCCGCGGTCGCATAACAGCCCGCGGCCGCGACCGTCTTGGCTCCGCGGATCGCCTCGCGGTTCAGCTCGGGGATGCCGTAGATGAACGCGCCGAGCAGCTGCGGGGCCTGATGCGCATGGCCGTACCAGCGTTCGTAGGCCGCCGAGTCATCGAGCCGGAAGTCGGCCCCGAGGTCGACGAAGGGGATGCCGCTCTCGAGGATCGCGGGCGCGACCTCCTGGCTCTTGCCGTGGGGAAGCGCGGCGAAGACCAGGTCGATCCCGCTCAAATCGCCGTCGAACCGCATGACCGAAGCGTCGGGATATGCGGCCGCAAGATGCGGATGCACAGCGCCCAGCGCCTGCCCGGCCTTGCTCTCGCCGGTGAGCTTCGCGGGCGCGAATTCCGGATGCGCGGCAAGGCACCGCAGCAGCTCGCCGCCGACATAGCCTGAGGCCCCGAGGATCGCCGTCCGAATCATGGGAGGGCGCATATCGGCGCATTTGCATATTTATTCAAGTATGTGCATATTAATGCATTATGACCGACTTACGCGACCAGCGGCTCCGAGCCATCGCGGACCTGATCCGCGCCGAGCCGCTCGGCAATCAGGAGGAGCTCGCCGACCGCCTGGCGGCGCTTGGCTTCAGCGTCACCCAGGCGACGATTTCGCGCGATCTCGAGCATCTGGGCGCGTATAAGACCCGCCGCGACGGCCGGCTTTGCTACGCTCTCGCCGACCGGGCGCTGCCCGCTTCAACCGACGGCCCGGAGCTTGCGACGGTGGTCCGCGACTGGGTGCGCGCGGTCGATTTCGCCGGCAATCTGGTGGTGCTGAAGACCCCGCCGGGCTCCGCGCATTTGGTCGGGGTCGCGCTCGACCGCGCCGGGTTGCCCGACGTCGTCGGTACCATCTGCGGCGACGACACGATCTTCGTCGCCGTCCGCGACGCCGCCCAGGCGCCGGTGTTCGCCCGGCGGTTGCGGGGGTTTCAATCCGGCTAGTCCCGGACGCTGATTATTCGACCGTCCCGTCTTCGTCGGACGGCTTCGGTGGGGGTCGATTCCACTCCTCGACGATCTTGCGTTCCTCGTCGGTCATTTGATTTCCCCGGAAGCCCGGCCGCCGGAAATCCACCTCACGCGTGTCCTTGACAATCGAGGCGCGAGGACTGGGCCCGGGCCCCCGCTGCGCCGGCATCTCCAGCCGAGTGGGATTGCCGAAGTGGATCCCGCCGCGGCTCCCTTGCGACCAGGCCACCCAGCCCTCGACGGTCTGCCCGTTGCAGCGAAAGACGATCTGCGTGTCATCTGGCGGAAGTCCCTCGCCGATCACCATTGCGCCATGTTCGGACAGATTGCCGATCCGCACGGGAATGCGGGCATTTCCGTGTTCAATGGTGGCCGTCAGGATGACGTTCGCGCGCTCCGATCGCCTCTCATCGGTACCCATGGTGCGCCTCCGCCACAGACCTTTGAGTCGAGCCGAGCATCAACGACGGTTTCTGTCATACGCTTCGCCAGCCTGATTGTCAGCGTCCCGCCCGGGGATTGCGCAGCCACGTGGACGCTCAAACCATGAAGCGCAGCCATCCAGTTCGTATGTTGACACCCATCAATGTGATAGGAGGGAAGTTAGCCGAATCGAACAGGTTGCCGCTTCGAGAGGCGGTGGTCATGGCTAGCGAACGCGACACACCAAATGTGAGCACTGATGGATCGGCCCGTGGTCAGAGCCGCTTGGGGCGCGCCATGCAAGGGCTCCTACTCTGCGTAACGAGCTCTGTTCCACGCGAAGACAGAAAGGCCGCGCGTGACCTGGCCAAAATGAAGCTAGAAATGCATGCCGCAGCCGCCTGGCGCCTGGGTATCGTGCTTTTGATAGGTGCGATTGCTGTTGGCTTCGCCATCCGAGGCGCGAATGTGCAACTGATTGCCGGCATTCTTGGTGCAGGTGCGCTTGCTGTCGCTTACATCGAATGGCTGCTAGGCCGTCGCGAAAGTTCGATGGACAAGTTTTACGACCGGTTGGTGCTCGCCAACAATTATCGACGTGAAATCACGACCCCTCGCAAGCTTGGAATAAGCCAGGCTAAGCTCTACGTGTTTTCTGAGCTCGACAATCTCGAATATGTCATCGAGCGATATCGCTTCGGCTACATGAGCGCAGCGTTGGCGCTGCGGGGCGTCAAGACTTTCGAGTCTCGCCTGAAAGGCATCGAGGGATTTAGCGACTTAGTCAGGCGACTCGTGACGCCGGAGTCTGGATACAGCGAACAGACCCGGATCGTCGTGGGCGAGCTACTTAGCGAACTTGCACTTTCTCGGTCACCTGCTGGAAACGCTGGCGTTGAGCCTGCAGACGGGTCGATTAGTCTCGAACCTCTCTGAATGTCCGCTTTGGGTCGAAATCGGACGCCGCGGGCTCAGTGGCCTCGCGCAGTTATAGGGGCAGCTACCCCTTACGAAGCTTCCCAATCTTCGCACTGACCGCGATCGTCTCGACGCTGAATCAATCCGAAACGGATTTATCCTCAACCATAAATCAGTCCTCGCCCTGTTACGGGCACGCACTGAGGTGGCTGCAATGCTTGCGCTGGGGGGCGGCGGCGGGAAGGACCCGCGGGCCGACATACGTTCGAACGTCTTTCTGTCCGCTACCTTGTTGGCGGCAGGGGTTACGCTGCCCGTGCGGATTCGAAATATCTCTCCGACCGGCGTCCTTCTCGACGGTGCGGGCTTGCCGCCGCAAGGCTCCGTCATTCACCTGCGTCGAGGCAGCCTGAGTGCCGGTGGCGAAATCGCCTGGCAGAGGGACGGTCTGTGCGGCGTCCGGTTCGATGCCGGCGTCGTCGTCAACGATTGGGTCCGGCGCACCGAGCACAAAGGCCAGGCCCGCGTGGACGAGATGATTGCGCTCGTTCGAAACTCGCCCAGTGACCGTGGCGGACCCGCCGGTCCTCAAGAGAGCGCCGATAGCCTGCGATCGATCAGCGCCGAACTGACACAATCCTGCGAGCGCCTCGCGAACCTGCCCGATGTCGTGGCCACGTGCAGCGATGAGATCCTGAGGCTGGACGCCATCGCCCAACGGCTGACCAATCTCGTCGAGGCGGCCGATAAGGCGGGTGACGGGCGCTCCGGTTCGGTCGCAAGCGGCGCACCTTAATGTCCGCAATGGGTGGAAAGCGGACACTAGTCTAACAGCCTCCCGACGGCGTTCTCCAGTCCCCGGATTGGGCAAGAAAGCAGCTATCAACGCTATGGCGCGCCCCGCAACGCCTGCCCTCAGCTCATTTCATCTTCGCAATCAGCCTATCGGCTTGAGGCGAGGGAAGGATTTCCGCCTTGTCTAATCGTTGCACCACCACACCCAGCCTCCGCGGTGAGATCTGGCGATCGACCCTAACTACGGCAGTTCCTGCGAAAGCGATCAGCCTGGTTCGATTCCGGATCGCCTCATCGAAGCCTTCGAACCCGGCCGGGGGGGCCACACCGGCGAAGTTCATCACCAGACGCAAATCCGGGCAGTTCTCATTGTATGCGATCATACCACTTCCAGGGTAGATGACGGCGACAAAATCGGTCCGATATTGTCCATTCGCAATGGCGCGAAACTTCCAGCACCGGGCAAAATCAGACGGAGTCACGTCGGGTGTCTTGCTGCACCCCAGCAGAGCTAACGCGCCACAGAACATCCAGAACTTTGTCACTGCGGACATGTCTGACCAGCGAATTGAGGTCTATCGCCGTATACCTGCTTAAAATATTCACAGCTCAGCAAAGAGTTTCGTTTCACATAATCGCGACGTTCTTTCGGGCTCATGTCGGGCCTCCAATAATCACCCGGCTCGTGCAAATGCTCATAGATTTTGGATTGAACTGAATTCGCCACAAATTCACGTTGATATACGTCTGCGAGACTCGTGGGTTGACCACGATGACGTAATTGAATGGCGTGCGCCGTCTCATGTCCCAGCGTTCCGGCTCCAGCCGCGCCTTCCTTCAGCCCCGCAAGCTGCTTTAGGTCTAAGGTAATAGCGCTTCCGCCGTTTGGTCCAGCACCATTCTCGCCGAATACTCCTGGGCTGAGGGAGCCGTTCTGGATCGTAACCCCGTTATTCACATTCTTCTCCCCCAGGAAATTAGAGAGCGCATTGAGCGCGCTTGAAGTAGCAGACGGTAAGCGAGTCCCGGTGGTCTGGGCTGCATCCTTAGCGGCCTGCTTAATTTGATTCACGAACTTGTCGATTTGGGCGCAGTCCCCTTGATTACCTTGGCACTGGTATAGGCCATTGGGATCTGTTCCATTTAATGGATCATCGCCGACATAAGCATAGAGGTTGATCCCGCCGTCGTAACCCACCGGGTCAGTTTGCATGAACCTTCCTAGAGCCGGCGAATAGAGCCGCGCTTTGTAGTGATAGAGGTTCAGCTCGCCGAGCCACATCTGGCCGGTGTACTGGAAACGTCCGGCGTTGCCGGCCTTGGGCACGCCATATTCGTCATAGGCGTTGACGGTCGGCGCGCTTCCGCTGTTGGTCGCGGCGACGATCGAGCCCAAGTGGTCGGCGTGGAGGTAGCGCTTCGTGCCTGTCCCCGAGCCGACGTACCACAGCAGCGGGTCGTCGGCGGCGAGGTTGGAGCCGTGGACATAGCGGTTGGTGAGCGCGCTCGAGCCGTCATATTCGCCGACCAGGGCATCGCCGTCATAGAGAAACCTGGTGTTGGCACTTGCCTTGACCACCTGCCACAGCCGCCCCAGCGGGTCGTAGGTCAGCGTGGTCGTGACCCCCGCCGCGGTCGCCGACACCAGCCGGTTCTCGCCGTCGTAGACATAGGCATTGGTGCCGTCGCCGGTGAGGTTGCCGTTGGCGTCGTACGTCTGCCCCGTCCCCGCCACCGCGGTGTACTGGTTGAGCCCGTTGACGCTGAACGCCTTGTTGGCCGTCGGGATGCCGGTGAACGCATAGGCGTCGTTGTCGCGCGCCTCGCTCGCGATCTGCGAGGCGGGGCTGATCCCGAATGTCCAGGCGACGTTGCTGGCGGAAAAGCTGGGATAAGCGTCCGACTGGCCGGCCAGCCTCCCGATCGGGTCGTAGCTGTAATTGGCACTTCCGCTGCTGCCGCCTTCGAGCCGCGAGGCGAGCGTGTCGTCGGCGTTCCAGACGAAGCCGTCGAGCGAAATGCCGGTGCCGATCCCCTCATAGACGCCGTTCAGACGATCGCGCGCGTCATAGGCGTAGGTGAACGCCTGGGCGTCGGAGTGGGTCACCCGCGTGCGGTTGTTGTCGAGGTCGTAGAGTGAGGTCACCGCCTTCGAGAACCCGGCCATGGCGATGATCGAGGAAGTGAGGTTGCCGAACCCGTCATAGCCGTTGGTGATGCCGTCGGCGCCGGCCTGGCTGTCGAACTTCGCGGTGAGCTGCCGGCCGAGCAGGTCGTAGCTGTAGAACACGTCGCGGGTGGCGCTGGCGGTGGGGCAGCCAGTGCCCGGCGGTTGGATCGGCGGGCAACCGTCGGGGATCAGCTTCGACAGCATCCGGTTGAGATTGTCGTACGTGAAGCTCAGCGTCCGCCCGTCGCGCCGCCTGAGGCTCAGCCGGTTGCCGGCGGCGTCATAGGTGTATTGCTCATAGTCGGTGGTGGAGACCGTTCCCGGCGTGGTCGGCGACGGGAAGTTCCATTTGCTTAAGCGGTCGAACCCGTCCCACGTATATTGCGCCTTGTTGCCGTTGGCGTCGGTGATGAACTGCTGCTTGCCGTTATTGGTGTAGGTGTAAGTGACGTAATCCTGCTGCAGCGTCGCCGGGAAGCCGTTGGCGGTGGTGATCAGATAGGCCTTCTGGATTTTCGTGAGCTGGCCGGCGTTGTCGTAGATGTTCTTGGTGATCCGGTCGGGCCCTTGGGCCCCCGTCGTGTAGAGCGTGCAGGCGCTGGTCGAAGTCGGCGTCTGGAGCGCCGCGAAGTTCATCCGCACCGTTGTGCAGTCGTTTAGGCCGCGGTCGAGGAACGAACGGTCGGTGACGCGATAGACCGCGCCGCCTGACGAGGTTTGCTCGCGGATCGGGTAGCGACGGATGTCGTAGGTGGTGTCGGTCTGCTCGAGCAGGGTCAGCGTCAAAGGATCGGTGTTGCAACTGGTCGGGCAGGTGACCGTGCCGGTCTCGATCTTCACCACCTTGTCGTCGCTGTCGCGATAGGTGAAGCGCTTGGCGAGGCGGAGGCCCGCCGCGTCGGCCGCGCCGATCTCCCAAATCTCGCGGCCGTAGACATCGTGGCGAAAATACTTCGTGCCGGCGACGCCGTTCATCGGCCCTTGGACGGAGAGCAGGCGGCCAGCATTGTCGTAGGTATTGGTGGTCGTTTCGGTCACTCCGGTGGCGTCGTCCTTGACGGTCACGGTGGCCGGCAGGAAGGTGTTCCCGAAGTAGGCGTACTCCATGTGGCTGGCCGATACGCTCGGGCAGGTCGCCGGCGGAGTTGTTTGGTTGCACACAAGCACCTTGGTCTTGCGTGAGAGGGTTCCGGTCAGCGTGTAGGTGATGTCGGTCTGGCGGCGAACGCCGGCGGCGTTTGCCGGATCGAGCTGCTGGGTCAGCTGGCCGTCGCTATTCCAGGTGTAGTTGGTGACCTTGCCGCGAGCGTCGGTGGAACTGTTCGGACGCCATTGATTGACGCCGATGCCGATACAGCTGGCGTCACTCGGATAGGCCATGCCCTCGACGATATTGGCGAGTCCCGAGCCGGGTTTCGCGGCTGAGGTCTTGGTCGTGACGTTGCCGCAATTGTCCCACACCAGCTGGACGTAATTGCCTTCAGGCTGGGTGACCTTGATCAGCTTGGACGCGCCGCTCCAAGTGTAGAGTGTTTGGCGGCCGAGCGCGTCGGTCCATTTGGAAATGACGTTGAGATAGCCGTTGAAGATATTCTGATAGGCCGGTCCATGTCAAAGGTCATCGAATAGCCATTCGGCCCGGTCGCGATAATCTTGGCGTAGGTGTAGCTGCCAGCGACGTCCGGGTTCTGGATCGGGTTCGTGTAAGCGTAATTCCACGTCACGCCGTCGCGCAGGAACGATCCTACCAGTTGGGCATTGCCGGCGAGCCCGATCGTGACCGTGTTTGAGCCTTCGGTCGGCAGCTGGATGGTGCCTTGGATGCTTTCGACATTCAGGCCCAGCTGATTGTTCGCGCCGGTGATGGTCCAGACGCGCCCGCCAATGTCGGTGACGCTCGTCGCGGTGCTGTTGTAGGTCAGGCTCTGCAGCGGATTGACGGGGTCGCTCGCGGCAAACAGCTTGGCATGCCACGGAATGGCCCAGCAATTCTGGTTGATGTCGGCGCACTGATAATCGACTGTGATGTAGTAGCCGACGTTGGTCTCGATCTTGTTCGGTCGATAGCAGGTCGCGAGGCCGCATCCGGCGCTGTCGTAGGTGAAGAGGATGATCTCGCCGTCGGCATAGTTGATCTTCGAAGCATAGGCCTGGACCGTCCGCGTGCTCCCGGCGACCGAATCCGCGCTGACTACGTTGAAATGGTAGATAGTGCCGCTGCCGACCTCGGTGTACCTGCCGTTCTGGTGATGAACGCCAGTCGGGACGAACTACGAGCCCGATTGCGCCGGGGTCGTGCAATCCCAATCGAGGCACCGGAAGGACTCCGAGTTGGCTCCGGTGGTCGTTACCGAATAACCGGCGGGAGGCATTTCCTCGCCGCCCGCCGAGCTCGTTCCCCGCATGTAGGGCGCGCTGTTCTGGACCTTGTCCCAGTGGAGACGCGGTGCGGCGGGCACGCCGAGACTGGGGACGTCGATCTCGGTCTTGCCGGTGGTGACGTTCACCTTGTTGCGGTCGGGTTCGATCTTCAGCGGCGCGATGACTGGCGGGGGATCGAATGACTGCGCGACGGCTTGCGTCGAGAGCGGGAGGAGGAGCGCAGCAAGCGCCGCAAGCGGCCAGCGGCTATTTCTTGGACGCGCCATTGCCCGCCCCCTGTTGGCTCGCTTCTTTCGTTGGCGATGAAGGTTTGACCTGCGCCATTCCGCCACCGCCGGGAGCGGTCGTCGTCACATTGGTGCGGTTGTTCGCGGGATCGTAGGTGTACGTCGCCGAAGCGCCGTTGTTGACCGTGCCGGCGCGAGTCACCGAGACCAGCCGCCCCAGCGCGTCATATTGATAGGTGATCGTCTCCGACGCCGCTGCCGGCGCGGCAACCAAAACGAGGCTCGCAAAGACAAGAAATGCCCGCATCCGAAAGTCCCCCGACTCGGACCGAGCAAAAACACATTAGCGAAAGTTGGTGAGGCAGCAAACGGACTACACAAATGTCCGGAATGGGTCGAAAGCGGACATTAGCGAATGGAGGGCGCGACCACGCTTTGCCGGCCGCTCGCAAAGCGAGCGCGAACAATGACTCAACCATCCGCAGGATGGTTTCCGATTGAGCCCGCGGCTGGTGGAGCTGAGGGGAATCGAACCCCTGACCTCTGCAGTGCGATTGCAGCGCTCTCCCATCTGAGCTACAGCCCCGCGCCACCGCCTTATGTTAAGTCCGGATCGATCCGGACCCCAAGCGAGCGGCTCCCCTAGCCGCTTGTTTCCCCCCTTGCAATCACCTGTCCCGGGAGGGCTTCGGCTGGCCGATTTGGCGGCCCGACAACAGCTTTCAAGAGGAACGGGCCCAAAGCCCCAATCGTTTTTCCCATTGGTTTCGGCCGGCCACTTCGGCTGGCCCGCTGACCCGAGGGAGAAAATGTGAGCGCGAGGACCAAGGCGAGATGGGCAACCGAGCGCTCAACCGCAGCTTCGAGGGCACCTATCGCTGATGCGGTAGCGAGCTGAGCCTCCGCAGCGGGAGGCTTCCCGGCCCGGCGGCGCGCCCCCTCGCCGCCGGGCCTTTCTTCGCTTATGCGCGGACGAACAGGAGGATCCGCCCATGGCCCGCGCCTGGCACCTGAAGAGCCGCCCGCAAGGGCTCCCGACCTACGACAATTTCGAATTGAAGGGGATCGACCTCCCGCCGGTCGGCGAAGGCCAGATGCGCGTCCGAAATCTGTGGCTTTCGGTCGACCCGTACATGCGCGGGCGGATGAACGACGTGAAAAGCTATGTTCCACCTTTCCAGGTGGGAGCGCCAATGGACGGCGGGGCGATCGGCGAGGTGGTCGAGAGCAAGGCCGGCGGCTTCGCTGCCGGCGACCTCGTGTCGCACATGGCGGGCTGGCGCGACGAGGCCGTGATCGATGCGCGAACCGCGAACAAGCTGCCCGAGCTTGGAGCTTCGCCCGAGCTCTTCCTCGGAGTGCTCGGAGTGACGGGTATGACCGCTTATTTCGGGCTGCTCGACGCGGCTTCGGCGAAGGAAGGCGACATCGTCTTCGTTTCCGCCGCGGCGGGAGCGGTCGGATCGGTGGTCGTGCAAATCGCCAAGGCGAAGGGGATGAAGGTCATCGGCTCTGCCGGGGGCGAGGAGAAATGCGACTTCGTCCGCTCGCTCGGCGCCGACCAGGTCATCGATTATAAGGCAGGGCCGGTCCTGAAGAGCCTCGCCGCCGCGGCGCCCGACGGAATCGACGTGTACTTCGACAATGTCGGGGGCGACCATCTCGACGCTGCGCTCGCGCTGGCCAGGCAGAACGCGCGCTTCGCGGTCTGCGGGATGATCGAGGGCTATAACGACCCGACCCCGCCGAGCTTCCGCTTCATCATGCGCGTCATCGCCATGCGCATCCGCATGAAAGGCTTCATCGTGTTCGATTATTTCCCGCGGATGGCCGAGTTCTTCTCCGACATGGGCCCGTGGCTGGCGAGCGGCGCCGTCAAGTCGCGAGAGACGGTGATCGAGGGCCTCGAAAAGACTCCCGAGGCGTTCCTCGGCCTGTTCGAGGGCGCCAATACGGGAAAGATGCTCGTCCGGCTCTAGAACTTGCAGGCGGCCAGGCTGGCGCCTTTCAATCCGCGCTGGAAGGCCGCCATGCGCTCGGCCGAAGTGCCGTGGGTGAAGCTGTCGGGAACGACATAGCCCTGAGCCTGCTTCTGGAGCGTGTCGTCGCCGACCGCCTCGGCCGCGCGCATCGCTTCCTGGGCGTCGCCGGGCTCCAGGATCGAGCCTTGGCTGTCACGGGCGCTCGCGGCCCAGACTCCGGCATAACAATCGGCCTGGAGTTCGACCCGGACCTGAACCGCATTGCCTTCGGTTTCGCTCGCTCGCGCCTGGAGTTCGTGCGCCTGGTTCAACGTGCCCTGGAGGTCCTGGACGTGGTGGCCGACCTCATGGGCGATGACATAGGCCGCAGCCGCGTCTCCGGGCGCCCCGAAGCGCTGCGACAGCTCGTTGAAGAAGCTTGGGTCGATGTAAACCCGGGTGTCGTTCGGGCAGTAGAATGGCCCGGCCGCAGCCTGTCCCAGGCCGCACGCGGTCTGGGTCCCGCCGCTGTAGGCGACCATCGTCGTCGGCTCGTACCGGGCGCCGCTCTTCGCGAAGATCTCGCCCCAGGTCTGCTCGGTCGAGCCGAGCACCCGCAACAGGAACTCACGCATGTTGGGATCGAGCGTCGACTTTGCCGACGGAGCAACCTGCTGCTGGCCGCTGCCAGGCAGAATGCCGCCGCCGCTTCCGAGCACGCCGAGCGAGCTCAGCAGGAAATAGCCGATGACGAGGACGACGACTCCGCCGAGCCCGAAGCGGCTCATCACCAGGGGGAGAAGGCAGCCCAGCGCATTGCCGCCCCCCATGCCGCCGAGGCCGGAGCTGCCCTGCCCCGTCCGGTCTTCGAAATTGCTGCTTTCGGGTTCGCCGCCGAGCCGCATGATTGGTCTCCTGTCGCGCAGCCGTAATGCGCGGCCCCTAGCAGCGGTTGCAATTCAAATCGCAAGCGTCATTGCGGCGCTCATGATTCTCCAAGGCAAGACTGCGCTCGTCACCGGATCGACCTCGGGCATCGGCCTCGCGATCGCCAGGGCTCTCGCGGCCGAAGGCGCGAGGCTGATGATCAACGGCTTCGGCGAACCCGACGACATCAAGCGCGAATGCGACGAATTGGGCGCGATCCACGATGGCGCCAACATGTCGGACGCCGCCGCGATCGAACGAATGATGGGGCGCTGCGCCGACGAGCTCGGCGGGCCCGACATCCTCGTCAACAATGCCGGGATCCAGCATGTCTCGCCGGTCGAAAGCTTCCCCGTTGAAAAATGGAACGCGATCATCGCGATCAACCTCACGGCCGCGTTCCACACGACGCGCCTTGCTCTCCCGGGAATGAAGGCGAAGGGCTGGGGCCGGATCGTCAACACGGCGAGCGCTCACAGCCTCGTCGCCTCGCCCAACAAGTCCGCATATGTCGCCGCGAAGCATGGTATCGCCGGTTTCACCAAGACGGTCGCGCTCGAGGCCTCGCGCGACGGAGTGACGGTCAATTGCATCTCGCCCGGATACGTCTGGACTCCGCTCGTCGAAAACCAGATCCCCGATACGATGAAGGCGCGGAACCTCACCCGGGAGCAAGTGATGAACGACGTGCTCCTGGCTGCGCAGCCCACCAAGCGCTTCGTCACCCCCGAAGAGGTCGCCGCGCTGGCGCTGTTCCTGTGCCGCGACGAAGCTAAGTCGATCACCGGGGCGAACCTGTCGATGGACGGCGGTTGGACCGCGCAATAGTGCTCCTGCGAAGGCAGGAGCCCAGTCCGGCGAAGCCGTCTGAGCGCTCCGCGCGTCTGGACCCCTGCCTTCGCAGGGGTACAAGGCACCAATGCGTCTGATTCTCACCGCTGCGCTACTCAGCCTTTCCGCCTGCAACGTCGTCCACTCATCGACGGGCATGATCCCGGAATGGACCCGCGACTGGCGCCAGGTCGCGACCGAGAATGACCGCAAGCGGCTGCGCGATTGGCGCAAGTCGTTCGCCGACGCGCTCGACGCAGCGCGCAAATCCGGCCACTCTGCGGATGTTGCGCGCGAAGGCGCCTTGCTCGACCCTGACGCGGCGCTCGGCGGCGGGCCGATCCCCAACGGAATGTACGCCTGCCGAGTGATCAAGCTCGGCGCCAGGTCGGCGGGAATGCTCGACTACGTCAGCTACCCGGCCTTTGCCTGCCGGATCGAGCAGGAGCGCGATCTTCAGGGCTTCGCGAAGCTGACCGGATCGCAGCGTCCGGTCGGACTGATTTTCCCCGGCGATGCAATTCGCCAGATATTCTTAGGGACGCTCGTCCTCGGCGACGAGCGCGAGGCGATGCAATATGGCCAGGACGAGACCCGCGACGTCGCCGGCTATGTCGAGCGGATCGGCCCAGGCCGCTGGCGGCTGGTGATGCCCAGCCCGGCTTTCGAATCGCAGACGGACGTGATGGAGCTGGTGCCCGCTTCGGGGGGAGTGCGTTGATGAAGAGGTTTCTGCTACTTGCCGCGGCGATGACGCTGCCCAGCCCCGCGTCCGCCGCCGCGCTGTCCGACGCGATCCGCGCCGACATGCCGCAACTCATGAACCTTTACCGCGACCTTCACGAACATCCCGAGCTCAGCATGCAGGAGGTCCGCACCCCTGCCCTGCTTGCGCCGGAAATGAAGAAGCTCGGCTTCGAGGTTACCGAACATGTCGGCAAGACCGGCGTGGTAGCGGTGATGAAGAACGGTCCCGGCCCGGTGCTTCTCATCCGCGCCGACATGGATGCGCTTCCGGTCAGGGAACAGACCGGACTTGCGTTTGCATCGAAGGTGACGGGCAAGCTTCCTGACGGCTCCGACACGCCGGTGATGCATGCCTGCGGCCACGATACCCACATCACCACCTGGCTCGCCACCGCCAAGCGCTTGTCGGCAATGAAAGACCAATGGTCCGGCACGCTCGTCATGATCCTGCAGCCCGGCGAAGAGCGGGTGATGGGCGCCAAGGCGATGCTCGACGACGGGTTGTTCACCCGCTTTCCCAAGCCCGACTACCTTCTCGCCTTCCACGACAGCGCGACGCTCCTCGCGGGAGTCATCGGCGTCGTTCCCGGCTATGTCCTCGCCAACGTCGACACGGTGAACATCTCCGTGAAGGGCCTGGGCGGCCATGGCGCCTATCCGCAGAACACCAAGGATCCGATCGTCCTCGCCTCGCGGATCGTCACCGCGCTGCAAACGCTCGTAAGCCGCGAGAATAATCCGCTCGACCCCGCCGTGGTCACCGTCGGCAGCTTCCATGCGGGGACCAAGAGCAACATCATTCCCGACGAGGCGAAACTGGCACTGACCGTGCGCAGCTATAAACCCGAAACGCGCAAGCTGCTGCTCGACGGCATCGCCCGGATCGCTCGCGGCGAAGCGATCGCCGCGGGCATTCCCGAGGATCGGATGCCGACCGTCGAGATCGAACAGCCCTCGGCCGACGCGACGTTCAACACGGAAGCACTGTCCAGCCGACTGACCAAGCTTTTCACCACCCATTTCGGAGGAGACCGAGTCACCCAGCCGGAGCCCGTGATGGCGGCCGAGGATTTCAGCCGCTTCTGGCTGGCCGACAAGACCAAGCAGAGCGTATTATTCTGGGTCGGCGGAGTTCCCCAGGACAAATGGGATGCGGTGAAGGGTGACACGTTGAAGCTTCCAGCGCTCCACAGCCCGTTCTGGGCCCCGGACGCGGAGAAAGTGATCTCCACCGCGACCGAAGCGATGACGATCGCGGCGCTGGATATCTTGAAGAAGGGCTAAAGCTCGGACCCGTGTCCGCGGGCAAAAATCGCGACGTTCACTACTTATTTGTAAAGTTTAGCGACACCCCAGCCCATGTCGGCTGATTTGACAGGTGCGCGGACTTGAACGGCCTGATCGCCTTCTGGAGCTACGCGCTCGCGGCGTGCGCCTTCGCATCGATCGTGCTCTGGCGCGCGCGCTCGCGCGGCGATCGCCCCGAAAAGCTACTCCTCGCAGCCTGCGCCGGAACCGCAGTCTGGGCGTCGGTCGCCGCGGTCTGGGGCCGCATTGATCCGATGACCATGACGTTCGGGACGGTTCGCAACCTCCTGTGGGTCATGCTTCTCTATGACATGTCGGGCGGCATCCGGGGTACCGCCGTCGGCGGTCTCCGCCTCGTGTTCGCGGCCGTCGCACTGTCGATCGGGCTGCACTTCGCGCTCAGCGCACTGGTGTTCGTCGTGCCGATGACCGCGGAGCAGTTCAACGATGTGCTGACCACCGGAAGCCTCTTGAGGATCACCACCACGGCGGGAGCGCTGGTGCTGGTCCACAACGTTTACGGCCAGGCGGCGCCGGAAAGCCGGCTGAGGATCCGGGGCCCGATGCTCGGCCTTACCTTGATGTGGGGCTACGATCTCAACCTCGCGACGCTTGCCTATCTACAAGGGTCCTACTCATCGAGCGTCGACCTGCTGTTCCAGCTGCGCGGCGCCCTGATGGCAGCTATCGCGCCCTTGTTCGCAATGACCGCTGGCCTCAAGAGCTCGCTCAAGGTCAAGCTTTCGCGAGCAGCGACCTTCCAGTCGCTCTCACTGCTCGGCATCTGCATCTATCTCGCAACGATGGCGGGCCTCGCGACGGCCTTCCGGCGCACCCATTGGGACTGGGCGACGGCCAGCACCTCGGCGCTGCTCTTCACGATGATCGCCGGGGTTGCGGCCGTGTTATTGTCGCCGTGGGCGCGCGGCTGGATGAAGGTCAAGCTGTCCAAGCATCTGTTCGAACATCGCTACGACTATCGGACCGAATGGCTGCGATTTACCGATACGCTCGGCCGATCGGGTGAGGACGCTGCGCCGCTCGCCGACCGGATCATCAAGGGTTTCGCCGATATTGCCGATGCCCCGGGCGGCTTGCTGCTCGCCGCCGATCCCGGCGGCGCGATCGCGACCGCGACGTCGTTCAACTGGCCCGGCGCCAACTCACCGGCTGGTGAGATCGAGCGCGACTCCCGTTTCTGGGGGGAAGTGGAAAGCCGGGGACGAATTATCGAATTCGACGCGCTTCGCGGCGGCTATGGACCGCACCAGGACCGCTCACTGCCCGTGCCCGAGTGGATGCTCGACGATCCCTCGATCTGGGCAGGCATTCCGCTCATCCACCACGACCGCCTGGTTGGAATCGTTCTTCTCGCCGCGCCGGAATATCGCCGTCCGCTCGATTGGGAGGATTTTGACCTCCTGCGCACCGCCGGCCGCCAGGCCGCGAGCTCGCTTGCCGAGGCTCATGGCCAGGAAGCATTGTCAAACGCCCAGCGGTTCGAGGAATTCAATCGGCGCTTCGCCTTCATCCTTCACGATGTGAAGAACCTGGTGAGCCAGCTTTCGCTGGTCGCGCGCAACGCCGAACGCCATGCCGACAATGCCGAGTTCCGGGCCGACATGGTCGCAACGCTCAAGAGTTCGGTCGGCAAGATGAATGAACTGCTTGCGCGCTTGTCGCCGCGTTCGTCCGCGCGCGTGCAACGTCTCGAGCCGCAGCCGCTCCGCCCGGTCCTGACGGCCGCAATCGCCGCCAAGCGCGGCGAACATGACGTCAAGCTGATCGGCGATGCGAGCCTTTGGGCGGAATTCGACGGTCCTGCCCTGGAGCAGGCCGTCGGCCATCTGATTCAGAATGCGGTGGAAGCGTGTTCGCCGGCACTTCCGGTCAAGGTTCGAGTGTCGTCGCACGACCGCAGCGTCACCATCGCCATCACGGACAAAGGTGTCGGCATGGATTCCGACTTCCTCCGCAACCGCCTGTTCCAGCCTTTCTCCTCGTCCAAGCCCGACGGCTTCGGCATCGGCGCATTTGAAGCACGCTCGCTGATCGCCGCCATGGGCGGCCAGCTGGGAGTGGACAGCAGTCCGGGCAAAGGAACCACATTCACCATCTTGCTGCCTGCCGCCGAGACGGGCGCCGAACCGGTTAGGAAACGCGCATGACCGAAGAAACCAAGCTTCCCGTGCTGCTCATCGTCGAGGACGACGAAGGCCTGCAACGGCAGCTGAAATGGGCTTACGACGGTTATTGCGTCGTGGCCGCCGGCGATCGCGCGCAGGCGATCGACGCGCTGCGGCTTCACGAGCCCGCGGTCGTCACGCTCGATCTCGGGCTTCCGCCCGACCCAGACGGGGTCGACGAAGGCTTCGCCACGCTTCAGGAAATCCTGCGGTTGAAGCCCGACACCAAGGTCATCGTCGCCACCGGGCATGGTGCCCGTGAGAGCGCCCTGAAGGCGATCTCGCTCGGCGCCTACGACTTCTACAAGAAGCCGGTCGACATCGACGACCTCGGGTTGATCGTCGCCCGCGCCTTCCACCTGCACGAAATCGAGCGGGAGAACCGACGGCTGGAGGGCGACGGCGGAAGCGCAGTTCTCGGCGCGATGATCAGCTGCGCGCCCGAAATGATGAAGGTCGCCAAGACGATCGAGCGGGTCGCGGGGGCCGATGTCTCGGTCATGCTCCTTGGAGCAAGTGGGACCGGCAAGGAGCTGCTTGCCCGCGCGGTGCATGAAAAGAGCGGCCGCAAGGGCGAATTCATTGCGATCAATTGTGCTGCCATCCCTGAGAACCTGCTTGAGGCCGAGCTGTTCGGTTACGAGCGCGGCGCCTTCACCGGCGCGGTCAAATCGAACGTCGGCAAGATCGAGCTGGCCGAGGGCGGCACCTTGTTCCTCGACGAGGTCGGGGACATCCCGCTTGCGCTCCAGGTCAAGCTCCTGCGCTTCCTTCAGGAACGGGTGATCGAACGCATCGGCGGGCGCCAGCCCATCGCGGTCAACACGCGCGTCGTCTGCGCCACGCACCAGGACCTGGAAGGGATGATCGCCAAAGGGCTCTTCCGCGAAGACCTTTATTACCGCCTCGCAGAGATCGTGGTGAAGATTCCCTCGCTGGCCGAGCGGCCGGGCGACTCGGTCTTGCTTGCGCGCCATTTCGTCAATCGCTTCAGCCGCGAGCTCAATCCCAAGGTCCAGGGCCTGACGGCCGATGCGCTCGCCGCCGTCGACGCCCACGCCTGGCCGGGGAACGTCCGCGAGCTCGAGAATCGCATCAAACGCGCGGTGATCATGGCCGACGGCCGAAGCATCGGGGCGGAGGACCTCGATCTTCCCGGCGCAGCCGTCGACGAGCAGGAGTTGATCAACCTCCGCACGGCCCGCGAGGTCGCGGACCGAAAAGCCATCCGCCAAGCGATGAGTCGCACCGACAATAATATTTCCGGCGCCGCCAAGCTGCTCGGGATCAGCCGGCCGACGCTTTACGACTTGCTCAAGCAATATCGTCTGCAAGCGTAGCCGTACTTTCGACGAGTGGATTTGCGGGCGCGGCCGCGCGCGCTAAGGATTTGCGCGACCTCCGCAAAGCCTTGGGGACCATCATGGATCGTCGCTCGTTCCTCGCTACCGGCGCCACCGTCGCGCTACTTCCGCTCATCGAAGCTCCAGCCCTCGCCGTGGTCGCCAAGACCGGCAGCGGCGACGCCCGGCTCAACCAGACGTTCGAGGACATCTTCCAGGAACGGGTGCGCAACTCGCCCGAGCTCGCAACCTCGCTCGGCCTCGACAAGGGCCCGAACGCCGCGCTCAAGGCGAAGTTCGACACCGACCCAACCCCCGTCTCACGCCAGAAGAATCTCGCCCGTAACCGCCGAGCGATCGCCAAACTTAAGGCGTTCAACCCGGCAACACTGTCGGATGCTGCCAAGCTCAACCGCGAAGTCGTGCTCTATTCGCTGGAGACCGCCACCGTGGCGCCTACCCGTTGGAACATCGGCTCGGCCCAGGGGCCGTACACGATCAGCCAGCAGGACGGCGCCTATTTCGATGTTCCGGACTTCCTCAATACGTCCCACACGATCGAGAATTCGGCGGACGCCGAAGCCTATCTGTCGCGCCTTCAACAGTTCGCGACGGTGCTCGACAACGACACGTCCGAACAGCGTTTCCAGGCGGGGCGAGGATTCCTTGCACCGGGATGGTCGATCGACCTCGCGCTCGGCCAAATCCGCAAGCTTCGCAACGCCGCTCCGGAAGCCAGCACGATGGTCGACTCCGTTGCAAAGCGGACGGCCGCGAAAGGCATCGCTGGCGACTGGAACCGCCGGGCCACCGACATTGTCGCTAAATCCGTCTACCCGGCACTCGATCGCCAGGTCGCAGCGCTGGAGAAGCTCAAGCCAACGACCCGGCCGGGCGACGGCGCGTGGCGCCTGACCAACGGCGACGCGATTTACGCGGAGGCGCTGCGCCAGGCGACAACCACCAATTTCTCGCCGGCCGAAGTTCACCAGATGGGGCTGCAGCAGGTCGCCGACATCTCCAGCCAGATCGACGCGATCTTGAAGAGCCAGGGCTACACGCAGGGCAGTGTCGGCGAGCGCATCGCCGCGCTCAACAAGGACCCGCGGCAGCTCTACGCGGACAGCGATGCCGGCCGCGCCGAGCTGCTCGCCAGCCTTAATACCGGTGTGAAGGACATGTACGGCCGCCTGCCGGCCGCCTTCGCGACCTTGCCCAACGCTCCGCTCGAAATCCGCCGAGTGCCGATCGAGATTCAAGACGGCGCGTCCAATGGCTATTACCGCCGGGCGGCGCTCGATGGTTCGCGGCCCGCAATCTATTTCATCAATTTGAAGGACGTCGGCGACTGGCCGAAGTTCACGCTTCCGACCCTGAGCTACCACGAAGGCGTTCCCGGCCATCACCTGCAGATCAGCATCGCGCAGGAATCGAAGGACATCCCGACCTTGCGGAAGCTTGGCTTCTTCTCGGCTTATTCGGAGGGCTGGGCGCTCTATGCGGAGCAACTCTCCGACGAGCTCGGCGTCTATAAGGACGATCCTCTGGGCCGCGCCGGATTCCTTCAGTCATTCCTCTTCCGCGCGGCTCGCCTGGTGGTGGACACAGGCCTCCACACCAAGCGCTGGACCCGCGCTCAGGCGACTGATTACATGGTCCAGACGACCGGTTTCGCCCGCCCGCGTTCGCAGCGCGAAGTCGAGCGTTACTGCGTCAGCATCGGCCAGGCATGCAGCTACAAGGTCGGCCACATGGCGTGGGTTCGCGCGCGCGATGAATCGAAACGGACGCTTGGCGACCGGTTCGACATCAAGCAGTTCCACGAGGTCATCCGCGAAGGCGCGATGCCGTTGTCGATTCTGGAACGGCGGATCCGGGAGCGTAACGCGGCCTTTTTGGGCGGCTCACCGCGGACCGAGCGAGGCTAGGTCCGAGCGAGCGCCTCGGCCATTTCGGCAACTTCGAGCCAGCGCAGCTCGGCTGCCTCGATCTCGGCGCGGTCGCGCGCGATCCGTTCGGTGAGTGCGGCGAAGCGCGCCGGGTCGCGGGCATAGAGGTCGGGATCGTGAAGCGCCGCCTCGTCGGCGGCGACTTCGGCCTCCAGCCGCTCAATCTCGCCCGGCAGCCGGTCGTAATCGCGCTGATCCTTGTAGCTTAGTTTCTTTCGCTCCTCCCCGGAACGGGGAGGGGGACCGCCCGCCGAAGAGCGGGTGGTGGAGGGGTCGCCCCCTCCGTCAGCCCTTCGGGCTGCCACCTCCCCGTTCCGGGGAGGAGCTTTCCGTTGCGCCTGATACCTCTTCCGAACCCAATCCTCGTATCCGCCCGCGATCACGTCGACCTTGCCCGACCCGTCGAGGCCGAGCGTGATCGTCACCGTCCGGTCGAGAAAATCGCGGTCGTGGCTGACAATCAGCACTGTCCCGTCATAATCCGCGATCACCTCCTGCAAGAGATCGAGCGTCTCTAGGTCGAGGTCGTTGGTCGGCTCGTCCAGCACCAGCAAGTTCGCCTGACGCGCGAATTCGCGCGCGAGCAGCAATCGCGACCGCTCGCCGCCTGACAGGGAACCGATCGGCGCATCGGCCAGCGCGGGATCGAACAGGAATTCCTTGAGATAGCCCTTGATGTGCTTTTTCGACCCGCGGACGTCGATCCAGTCGCCGCCTTGGGCGAGCACATCGCGTACGCGCTTTTGCGGCTCCATCAGCTTGCGTTGCTGGTCGATGACGATCCCCGACAGCGTCTTGGCCACCGTCACCGTCCCGCTGTCCGGCGCAAGTTCGCCCGTCAGCAGGTTCAGCAGGGTCGTCTTGCCGGCTCCGTTCGGTCCGACGATTCCGATCCGATCCCCGCGCTGTACTCGCAGTGAGAAGTCCTTGATGATCGCCCGCTCGCCATAGGCCTTGCTGACCCGATCGGCGTCGATCACGGTCTTCGACCGGACGTCGTCTTTGGCGAGCGCGAGTTTCGCCGTCCCGGCGGCGCCGAGCATCGCCGCGCGTTGTGCGCGCATCTCGTGCAGCTTCGCGAGCCGCCCCTGGTTACGCCGCCTCCGCGCGGTAACTCCGCGCTGCAGCCAGTGCAGCTCGAGCTTCAACTTCGCGTCGAGCTTCTCCGCCGCCCGCGCCTCTTCCTCGTAAACCCGCTCGGTCCAGGCTTCGAACCCGCCAAAGCCGATCTCCGCGCGCCGCAACTGTGCGCGGTCGAGCCACAGGCAGCTGGTGGTGAGGCGCGTCAGGAAGGTCCGGTCGTGGCTGATGGCGATGAACGCGCCCTTGAACCGCTTGAGCCAATCTTCCAGCCACTCGATCGCCGACAGGTCGAGATGATTGGTCGGTTCATCCAGCAAGAGCACGTCCGGTTTTTGCGCCAGCGCCCGAGTGATCGCTGCGCGCCGACGTTCGCCGCCGCTGGCCGTCGCGACCGGCCGCGACAGGTCGATCCCGAGCTGATGGGCGATCGCGTCTGCATCGTGCGGTGGCGGCGCATCCGGCCCATGAAGCACCCAATTGTGAAGCGTCTCGAACCCGCTCATCACGGGATCCTGCTCGAGCAGTACGACATGACTTCCCGGGACGATCACTCTCTTGCCCTCGTCTGGGTCGATCAGCGCCGCAAGGCACTTGAACAAGGTCGTTTTCCCGGCGCCATTGCGTCCAATGAAAGCGAGCTTGTCGCGCTCGCCAATGTACAGGTCGAGCCCGCGGAACAGCCAACCTTCGCCCTGGATCAATCCAAGGCCTTCGTAGGAGAGGATCGGCGCCGCCATTGGCGCGCTGTAGGGGCTCGCCGCCCGCTGGCGCAACGACGCCGTTTCTGCCACGCTCCTCGGACAGGGAAGAGTTCGAGGGGGATTAAAATGCCTGTAATCGGAATGGGGGGATATTTCTTCCGCGCCAAGGATCCGCCCGCGCTCAAGGCCTGGTACCGCGAGCATCTCGGCGTCGGCGGCGGCTGCGGGGTGGATGAAAGCGGCCAGTCGAACGAATGGGTGTGGTTCCACCAGGGCGGGCCGATGGTGTTCGAGCCCTTCAAACAGGACAGCGACTATTTCCCGCTCGACCGCACGGCGATGGTGAATCTCCGCGTCCGCGACCTCGATGGCCTGCTCGTGGACCTGCGCGCTGCCGGGATCGACATCATCACCAACGAAGAATGGGATTCGATGGGGATCGGGCGGTTCGCTCGAATCCACGACCCCGAAGGAAATCCCATTGAACTCTGGGAACCGAGCAGCTGAGCGACCGCTCATCTGGCGTTGCGGATCATTTCGCGGCAATACCAAAGGCTGAACGGGGGCGTTCCGGTACATTCATAGCGCATTCAATGGTGTGTGTTAGAACCCACCCCGGAAAAGAGTTGCGTATATGATCCTGTTTCGGACCCTTCTTGCGGCGGTTCTCGCTGCAACCTTCGCCGGCGCCCCCGCGCTGGCCGATCCTCCGCGCGAAGCCGACAAGGCATTCCGCGATACGCAGCAGGGCCGTTCACTTCCGCTTCCCCAGATCGAGCGGAGGGTAATGCCGTTCATGGGCGGCGCCGATTATCTCGGTCCCGAACTCAACGGCGGCACCTATCGCCTGAAATTCATGGAAAACGGGCGGGTTATCTGGGTCGACGTCGATGCACAGACCGGCCGCATCGTCCGCCGTTCGCGGCCGTAAACCGGCGCGATTGACATTTGAATCGCATTTCCCACTTCGTTCCGCCTAAGCAACCCTTCGTCTCAACGCGGGTTGACTGCGAAGATGAACAGGTTCGGGGAACCCAAATGCGCGTTCTGATCGTCGAAGACGAACCCAATCTCGGGCGCCAGCTGCGCTCGACGCTCGAAGGGGCGGGCTATGCCGTGGATCTCGCGACGGACGGCGAAGACGGCCACTATCTCGGCTCGACCGAAAGCTATGATGCGGTGATCCTCGATCTCGGCCTTCCGGAGATCGACGGCCTCACCGTGCTCGATCGGTGGCGCAAGGAAAGCCGCAAGATGCCGGTCCTCGTCCTTACCGCGCGCGATAGCTGGTCGGACAAGGTCGCGGGGCTCGACGCGGGCGCCGACGACTATCTGGCCAAGCCGTTCCAGACCGAGGAGCTGATCGCCCGGCTGCGTGCGCTCATCCGCCGCTCATCGGGCAATGCTTCAAGCGAGCTCATCGCCGGCGACATCCGGCTCGACACGAGGTCGGGCAAGGTCACCAAGGCGGGCGAGCCGGTGAAACTCACCGCCCAGGAATACAAGCTGCTTTCCTATCTGATGCACCACAAGGGCAAGGTGGTCAGCCGCACCGAGTTGATCGAGCATATCTACGATCAAGACTTCGACCGCGATTCCAATACCATCGAGGTATTCGTCACGCGGATCCGTAAGAAGCTCGGAGCTGACGTCATCACCACGATCCGCGGGCTCGGCTACAGCCTTGAAGAGCCGGCGGAGGCACGGACGGCTTGAACAAAGAAGCCGCCCCGGTAACGGCGGCGGCCGAGGCTGGGCTCGCCGCTTCGCCGCGAGCGCGCCGTCATCGCACAGGTTCGCTGACGCGGCGCATGATCGGCGTTGCGGCGCTCTGGATCATCGCTCTTCTCCTGCTCGGCGGGTTCGCGCTCGACCGCGTGCTCAGCCGGTCGATTGTCGCGAATTTCGACGAGCAGCTGGTGCGCGTCCTCAATTCGATGATTGGCGCGTCCGAGATCGGGCCCGCAAGTGAAGTCCGCTTCACCCGTCCGCCGGCCGACCAGCGCTTCATCGAGCCTTATTCCGGACTCTATTTCCAGATCAGCGGCAATGGCGCCGATACCTTCGCCTCGCGATCGCTGTGGGACCGGCGGCTGGAAGTTTCAAACGACCATAACGACGTCAAGCCGCACCTCTACGACAGCAACGAATTCTCGGCCGTAGGGCATCCTGAACCGATCCGCGTTGCCGAGCGCGATGCGATCCTGCCCGGTTCGCCGGTTCGCTGGCGGTTCCAGGTCGCCCAATCGCGCGAGACGATCGACGACCAGATCCGGCAGCTGCGCTCGACTTTGTTCTGGAGCTTCCTCGCACTTGGGATCGGCCTCATCGTACTCGCCGCTCTGCAGACTTTTTATGGCCTGTGGCCGCTCCGTCGCATGCGCCAGGAGGTTGCCTCGATCCGCTCCGGCACGCGGACCCGCATCGGCGAGGACTTCGCGGCCGAAGTCCGGCCGTTGACCGAGGAGATCAACCAGCTCCTTGCGCACAGCGAAGCTCAAGCCGAGGAGGCGCGCCGCCACGCCGGCAACCTCGCCCACGCGCTCAAGACCCCGCTGACGGTGATCACGAACGCCGCGACAGCGGACTCCCCGGACCTCGACGACACGATCATTCGCGAAGCGTCGGTGATGCGTCGGCAGATCGACCATCACCTCGCGCGCGCCCGGGCAATCGGGCGCCGCGCCACGGTCCAGGCCCGCGCCCGCGTGTGGGACAGCCTCGAAGCGGTGCAGCGTGCGATGGATCGTCTCTATGAAGGCGTCACGGTCGACATCGCCGGGACCCATGACGCCGAAGTCCGCGTCGAACGCCAGGACCTTGACGAGATGGTCGGAAACCTCGTCGAAAACGCCGCGAAATATGGCGGCGGGCGCGTGTTCGTCACCGTCGAGTCCAAGAATAAGATGGTCGACATCGTCGTGGAGGACGACGGGCCTGGAATTCCCGAAGCCGACATCGGCTCGCTGTTCACGCGCGGCGCACGGCTCGACACGACGGGCAAGCCCGGCACTGGGCTCGGCCTTGCGATCGTCAGGGACGTTGCGGAGATCTACGGAGGATCGATCCACCTTGAACAAAGCGAGGATCTCGGCGGCCTGCTTGCCCGCCTGACGCTCCCGGCAGGGTAATCGCCGGCTAGGAAAAACGGTGCTGCCCGGCTAGGGCGGCGCCGTGACCGCGACCGTTCATTCGCTGCGCTCAAAGGGAGAGCCGTCGCTCGAGCCCATGCTGGCGCTGGTCGCCGCCGACATGAACGGTGTCAACGCCGTCATCCTCGAGCGGATGCAGAGCAAGGTCGCATTGATCCCCGAGCTTGCCGGGCATTTGATCGCCGGCGGCGGCAAGCGCATGCGGCCGATGCTGACTCTCGCTTGCGCCGCGCTGCTCGGTTATCCCGGCACGCGCCACCACAAGCTCGCCGCCGCGGTTGAGTTCATCCACACGGCCACACTGCTCCACGACGACGTCGTCGACGGCTCCGGAATGCGCCGCGGAAAGCGCACAGCGAACCTTATATGGGGCAATCCTGCGAGCGTTCTTGTCGGCGACTTCCTCTTCTCCCGAGCGTTCGAGCTGATGGTCGAGGACGGCAGCCTGAAGGTGCTCCGGATCCTCAGCCACGCCTCGGCTGTGATCGCCGAGGGTGAGGTCGAGCAGCTGACCGCGCAGCGCCGGATCGAGACCGACGAAGAGCAATATCTGACCATCATCAGCTCCAAGACGGCGGCCCTGTTTGCCGCCGCTTGCCGCGTCGCTCCGGTCGTCGCCGAGGCCGACGAGGATGTCGAGCTCGCGCTAGAGAACTACGGCAAGAACCTCGGAATCGCCTTCCAGCTTACCGACGACGTCATCGACTATGCATCCGACGCCGCGACCATGGGCAAGGGAGTCGGCGACGATTTTCGCGACGGAAAGATGACGCTCCCCGTGATCCTGGCCTACGCGCGGGGGAGCGAGACCGACCGCGCCTTCTGGCGCGACGCGATCAGTGGCGAGCGCGTATCCGACGAAGACCTGGCGCACGCAGCCGGCCTGCTCCGCTCGACGGGCGCTTTGGCCGACACGCTCGAGCGCGCCCGCCACTATGGCCGGCGCGCGATCGACGCGCTCGCGAACTTCCCCGCCAGCAAGGCCAAAGCCGCGCTGACCGAAGCCGTCGAGTTCGCAATCTCCCGCGCTTACTAGGCCGTCAGTCTCCGGACTTAACCGGTACCATCAGGTGCGCGTAGGGCGTGCCCGCCCACATGACGTAGGGAACGCTGGTGTCCGGCTTGGCTCCGGACGGATAACCGGCCAGCAGCTCCTTCGAACCGACAACCATGACGTGCGGCCCGGTCTTGACCCAGTCATTGTCCGCGGTCGGCGCGGTCGCATAAGGATCGCTGTTGCTGGCGTCCGTGCCGCCTTCCAGCATGTACATCATTCCCACCACGCCCTCGGGCGGCGGCTTGTGATTCAGCATTGCGTCGATCCACTTGCCGGCGTTGGCGTCGAAGCACATCGGATCGGGGCCCGGAGTGGTCGGCGAGTCCGGCATGCAGGTCCAGCCGTTTGTGCCCTTGCGGACCTCGGTCATCTTGCCGCTGGCGTCGGCGGTCACGATCGACGCATTTTTCGCAAGTGACGCCGGAGCCGCGGATTCTGCGCTCGCCACCGGATCGGCAGGCGCGGCACTGTTGGCGGCGGCGGTTTCATCGCCGCTTGCGTTCGCTTCGTTGGTGGTTGCAGCCTTGTTGCAGCCGGCGATGGCGAGGGCCGCCGCCCCCGTCGCGAACAGGACGCCAAGTCTCGATACTGTCATGAGCCCCTCCTTCCGTGTCGGAAGGACGAGCCGCTTATCACAATTCATCGGCCGTCGCATATGAACTCGCTGACTTGATTTGCGCCGGGCACTTTGCCACCTGCGGTTGCAATGACCGTTGCGCGAATTTCCGAGCTCGACCGCCGGACGACCCAGTCCGGCAAGGCCAATACCGGTCGCTGGCTGCTCGAGTTTGAGCGTCAGCAGGCCCTGCGGCCCGATCCGCTGACCGGGTGGAACGGCTCGGGCGACACCAATACGCAGGTCCGGATGGCCTTCCCGACCAAGGAGGCAGCGATCGCCTACTGCGATCGGCATGGCTTCACCTACCACATCATCCCGGCGCCGCCGGTCCGGTTGCGGCTTCAGGCCTACGCCGACAATTTCCGTTGAGATAAATCCGTAACGAAGGCAGTCTCCGCCAGCCGAGCTAGGGGGAAGGCTGCGTTCTGCCGACATCAGGCTGGTCATCGGCACCAGACCAGAAGCCATAAAACTCGCTCCCGTGGCCCACGCGCTGACAGCGCGCGGGCTCATTCCGTCGTTGATCGTCACCGGCCAGCATCCCGGGCTTGACCTCGCCGACCACGGCCTCGATCCCTACCAGGCAGTCGATCTCGCTTGCGCCGGCGAAGAAGACCCGCATGCCCATGTCGCGAGGGTCTCCAGCGCGCTTGAGCCAATGCTGGCCCACGCGCCTCCCGACCTGCTGATCGTGCAGGGCGATACATCGAGCGCGCTTGGCGGTGCGCGCGCCGCGGCTGCGACCGACGTGCCACTGGCGCATGTGGAAGCGGGCCTCCGCACGCGTGACCCGGAGCTTCCCTGGCCGGAAGAGGAATATCGCACCGAGATCGACGCCAGGGCCGACCTGCTTTTCGCTCCAACCGATCTTTCGGCCCTCAATCTCGCCTGCGAGCATGTTTCCGGGCGGGTCCATGTTACGGGCAATACCGGGATCGATGCGCTGTATGCGGCGATTTCCGGGCTCCCCCAGCGCGCGGTCCACGACCGGGCGATGCGGCGGCGGCTGCTCGTCACTTGCCATCGCCGCGAAAGCTGGGGCGAAGGCATCCGGTCCATTGCCGCAGCCGCGCGCGAGCTTGGGTTGAGCGGCTCGGCATGGGTCGATGTGATTGTGCCGCCCAACAAGCACGTGGCTGGCATCCTTCGCGACCTGCTCCACAGCTGTCCGAACGTCAGCTTGCTCGAGCCCTGTTCGCATCGGGAGCTCCTCCGCCGAATGCGCGAAACTGACCTCATCTTGAGCGATTCCGGCGGGATGCAGGAAGAGGCGCCAGCGCTCGGCGTGCCGCTCCTCGTGCTGCGCGAAAAGACCGAGCGTCCGGAGGGAATTGCGACGGGGAACATGCGCCTCGTCGGAACATGCGAGGAGACGATCGTCGCGGAGACGCGGCGGCTGCTGTCCGATCCCGCCGCTTTTGCCGCGATGTCGCGCCCGGCCTTTCCCTATGGCGACGGAAGAGCCGCGCAACGGATCGCCGCGATCATCGAGGAATGGCTCAAAGCTCGGTCGTCCGGTTCCGAGAATCGGCGGCTTTCAATTTACCCGACGCGGGTCATCCCCAATTAAACGCGAGTCGAATGATTTCGTCGCACGTCAACTTCGACTCGTCGCGAGTCCGCGCGCCGGTATTCGTATCCGCAAAATACCCAGGTAACCAAAGGATGGGGACGTACGGGGGATTCTTGCAAAGGGTAATCGGCGGAGCCGCGATGGCGCGCATACGGGCTTGGTTCCCCGAGCGTGAATTCATCATGCGCACCGACAGGCGCGTTCGGTATCTCCGAATTTCCTCGCGCCTGCAGATGACAATAGCGGCGATTGTCGCGACGTTGCTCATCGCCTGGGTGCTGACAATGGCCGCAGTGGCGATCAATTCCCTGCTCGAGCGCCACAACGCCATGGCTCTACTCAACCGCGAGGCCAAGGTAACGAAGGCGGAAAGCCGCATTGCGGCTTATCGCAAAAATGTCGACGCCGTTGCTGACGACCTCGATCAGCGCCAGGCCTTCATCGAGAAAATGGTGAAGACCTATGTCGGAGATCTCCCAGCGGACGCCCGGGCCGGCGAGACCGTATCCGACAGCAGCAAAGAGGCATCCAAGACGGTTGATAAAGTTAGCGCGTTGGTCCCGGAGGCCGCGCCGCTCGCGCGGATCGAGGCACGCCAGCTCGCCTTTGCTGAACATTTGACCCGCTACGCCGACCGGAGATCGGCCGTCGCCGCGACGGCGATGCGCAGGCTCGGACTCAATCCCAACCAAATGCTGACCTCAATCGACGACCGCAGCGCGATGGGCGGTCCGCTAATCGCTCTAATTCCCGGTGCCAAAGGTTCGTTCGATCAACGGTTCCGGCGCCTTGGCCTCAGCCTTGCGCGGATGGATGCATTACAGCGGGGGCTCGAGGGGATACCGCGAGTGATCCCCGCGGCGGCTCAATATATTTCCTCGAACTTCGGTTACCGGAGCGATCCCTTCGAAGGGAGCGCCGCATTCCATGCCGGGTTGGATTTCAAAGCGCCGCTCGGCGCTCCCATCTATTCCGCCGCGAGGGGCACGGTCGCCTTCGCTGGCCAGCGTCCCGGCTATGGAAATTGCGTCGAGATCGATCACGGCAATGGTCTGCTGACCCGCTATGCGCACATGTCCGCGTTCCGAACGCGCGTGGGTGAATCGGTCAGGCCCGGTCAGGTGATTGGGGCCGTTGGCAGCACCGGCCGTTCCACCGGTCCGCATCTGCATTTCGAGGTTCGGCTCAACGGCCAAGCCGTCAATCCCCGCCCGTTCCTGGAGGTAGCCCCCAATGTTTTCGAAAAGGCCCGAATCAACCGACCGGCCCTCAGGTAGCGGCGCGATGACCGGATCGACCTTTTCCGTCCTTGGCCCCGATATCGCCATCAGCGGTAACCTGATGGCGAAGATGGATCTGCATTTGGACGGAAGGATCGACGGCGATATTAGCTGCGCCTCGCTGGTGCAGGGAGAGACCAGCGTGGTCACCGGCATGGTCGTCGCGGAAAACGCCCGGGTGGCGGGCAAGATCAAGGGTTCGATCACGGCAGGCGTACTTGTGATTGTGGCAACCGCCCGAATTGAGGGCGATGTCATGTACGGCTCTCTGACCATCGAGGAAGGGGCGCAGGTGGAAGGCAAGTTCAGCCACTGCGCAGTTGAGCCGCCGCAACTCATACTGGCAGGCGGAACCGAGGCGATCTGAAGTAAGCTGGCAGTCCCGTATCGCCGTGGTGACCCCTACGGGACTCGAACCCGTGTTTTCGCCGTGAGAGGGCGACGTCCTAGACCGCTAGACGAAGGGGCCATCGCTGAAGCGAGGGCGCCATATGTGGGCTGATCGTCGGCTAGTCAATCACCGCCGCGCGGCCGACGACCAGTGGATGTGAACGATCTTCCACTCGCCCCCAATGCGCCGGAGAATCATTGTTTCGGTGGTGTCCCGGTCGATGGCCTTGCCCTTGTACGCGCCCGTCATCCGGCCTTCGCTGGTGACCCAGGCGAGCGTGCCATCGAAGCCGCCCGAACGCCGGGTGGTCGTCGAAACGACGTCTTGAGAGAAGGCGATGTCGGCCGGCAGGTGCCGGGCGCTATATTCCGCCTTCGACCGCTCGGCCCCGCCTTCCTCGAAGATCAGCGCATCCTCGGCCATTAGCGCTTCAGCCGACTTGATGTCGCCGCGCCGGATCGCCGCGTGGAAGGCATCGACCGTGGCATCCGCGCCGCCCGCCGAAACCGACAGCAGCGGGGCTTGACGGATCGTCTTCGCGGGTAACGCCAAAGGCGTGCAAACCAGGACGGCGGCCACCGGGAACAGCATCAATCGCATTCCTTCCTCCCCTAATCGAGCTTCAGCCGGACGAAGCCCATGGCTCCGGTCGGAGTGTGACTTGCGTAGAACGGAACCAGCTCCTCGGGGACGAAATCGACGGCGAACAGTCCGCCCAACCCGACTGAGAAGTGATCCGTGAGATCGAAGTCGCGAACGGCGCCGAGCGATAGCTTGCCGACTCGATAGGCTGGGCCATCCTCGATGTCGGTCAGCTCGCGGTTCTCAGTCATCTCGCCGCGGCTGAAGATCGTCCAAGCCGCGTGTTTGAGCGACGCTTCGAGCGCGAGCGCGTCGTCGTCATGGCCGTGGCTGCTCTTGCGGCCCCAGGCGAGCGTGCCCGCGAGCTTCCAGCCGGGCGCAATCTCGTTTGCCCAGAGCGCGCTGGCCGACCAGCGCTTCTGATCGACCCCCGGTTCGAGCTGCTCGGGATCTTCGAAATGTCCCCAGCTGCCCTGCAGCGCGAGCGTCCGGGTCGGGTTCCAGGATAGTCGAACCGAAGTTGAATCGAGCGGCCCGGTCTCGATGTTCCAGCGGTGCTGGTCCGGCTCGCGGCCGTTGAAGCGGCTGACCTCGACCTTCACTCGGTCGAGCACCAGGCCAGCGGTCAGCACACCGAAGCTAATGTGCGTGGAATCGAGCCAATGATGACTGATTGGCGCCTCGGGCGAATCCATGATGGCCTCGCGGTGCATGAAGGCCGGCGGCCCGAAAGCAGGCTCTCCGGGCAGCGCCGCATAGAGAAAGACGCTGCTCTTCGGCCCGACGTTCTGCGAGACCGACGCGGACAGCTCCATGAAGAAATCGTGCGGGTGCTGGCGGTCGATCAGCCTGGTCGTTCCGTCCGCCGTCTCGCCGCTGGCGAGCAGCAGCGGATAGCCGCGCTTGCCCATCATCGGGTCGGGGCTCAGCATGGCTTTGAACTGCAGGGTTCCGTTGCCGAGCGGCCGACGCGCCATGCCCATCAACATGCCGCTGGCGAACGCTTTGTCATCGCCTCGCGGGCCGGACTGGTGGCTGTAGACGAGGTTGAGCACGCCATGCGCCATCAAGGTCCAGTCGCCGCTCATTACATGGAGGCCCGAGTGCTCTGAGTTGTCGGGCTGCCAGGCGGTACCCGAGGACTCGCGAGCCATTTCGTACGGCCCCAGGGCGCCGGTCATGGCCATTTGATGGCCCGCATGCTCGCCCCGCTCCATGTCCGGCATCGGCATCTGGCCCATCTGCGAGTGATCCATGGGCGGCTCCGTCGCGGACGGCTTCGCATCATGCTCCATCGGCATCGTCATGCCGTCGATCGGACCGGACGCCTTCTTGGTCTGGACATGCCGAGCAGGCGCTACAGCCGTTTTCCTGGCAGTCTTCTTCGGGACAACCTTCTTTTTCTTGAGCGCGGGCTTTTCCGGCATCGACATTTGCATGCCTGGCATATTCTGGTGCTGCGCTACCGCCGGCGCAGAGACGGTGGCCAGCGCGAGCGCGCTGGTCGCGGCGAACAATAAGACTCTCACGATTTCACTCCAGGTCGGAGGCGCCGTCCGAAAACGGCGCCTCCTTTCTCATGGTTGCTTCAGTTATTGGGCAGGATGGCCGCCGTGCTCACCGGTCTGGCCGGAATGCTTCGCTTCCATGTCCTTGCAACACTTGCAGCCGTCCTTGCAGCAATCCATGCCCTTCTGCTCGGCGGGTGCGCCCTGCTGATGCTGGGCATGCGCGTCCGGAGCGGATGGCGCCTGTGCGGCCAGAGCGGCCGCCAAAACAAAAGTCATCATGTCATTTCTCCTGAGTTCGAATGAATTTCGTTCGAAGTCTCAGGAAAGCTTGGGAGGGGGCGTCGCCGTTTCGGGATGGAGGCCATGCAGCTGCCTCATCGCAGCCGGTGGCGCTGGTTCGATGGTGGTGACGGCGGGTTGCTCACTGGACCGGTCGATCGCCGGGAGCGCAGCAGAGCACGCCATCGTGCACGCCACAAACGCACCCTTCGAATCGTGGCCCGGCGCCTGATCCGGACAATGCTGCATCGGCATGGACGCGGCATGGTGCTGCATCGTTGCAGCCGGAGCCGCGGTCATTCCAAGCGGCATCGCCAGGACCGCGATCAGCGTCAGCAGCTTCCAGACAAGCGCCATGACTTTCAACTACTCCGATTGTTCACTTGCGCTCAAGGGCGCCGAGCAGATTGTAGGCCCAGGCAATCAGCGCTCCGCCGATCAATCCGAAACCGATAGACCAGCAGAAACCTTCGACCAGCGCCGCAGTCGAATTCAGATCGGCCTTTGTGAACAGCTGGATGTACATATGACTGAGTGTGCCCAACGGAATCTGCGCACCGACCCAGCAAAGCGCAAAGAACACGCCCGAGGCGATAGCGCCCGTCAATGCGAGGCGCAGCACACCGATCTTATGGATAAAGCCTTCATTCGTAGCCATTTTACCGCTCCTTCAGTCGGCAGACTTACTCCTCCACAGGACGGGCCGGACTGCCTTCCAGTCCGCCGAGAATCGGGCATTCGGGTCTTTCGTCGCCGTGACAGCTTGCGGCGAGGTGCTCGAGCGAGCGCCGCATCTCATGCAGTGCCTTCTCCTTGCGCTTGAGCTCCCTGGCTCGGTCAAGAGCGAGTGCTTTCACGTCGGCGCTCGCGCGGCTTCGGTCGTGCCATAATTCGAGAAGACGTCCGATCTCGTCCAGGGAGAAGCCGAGGTCGCGCGCTCGACCAATGAACTTCAGCGTATGCACGTCGCGCTCGTCATAGTCGCGATAGCCGGAATCGCGCCTCATCGGCTTGGGCATCAGACCGATCTTCTCGTAATGCCGGATCATGCGCTCGCTGATCCCGCTCGCCGCCGAGGCTTCGCCGATTTTCACAGCTTTGCTCCCCTGAGGCGGAGCGAATTGCCGATCACCGTTACCGAACTGAGCGACATCGCCGCCCCGGCGATGATCGGCGACAGCAGGATCTTGAACCACGGATAGAGCACGCCCGCGGCAATGGGCACTCCGGCGGCATTGAAGACGAAGGCAAAGAACAGGTTTTGCCGGATGTTGCGCATCACCGCGCGGCTAAGGTGCCGGGCACGAACGATGCCGCGAAGGTCGCCCTTCACCAGTGTGATCGCGGCGCTTTCCATGGCGACGTCGGTCCCGGTTCCCATCGCAATCCCCACGTCTGCGGCGGCGAGCGCCGGGGCATCATTGATCCCGTCACCGGCCATGGCGACGCGACGCCCTTCCCTCCGCAGCTCCTCAATCTTGGCCTGTTTCTGATCCGGCAGCACCTCGGCGAACACCTCGTCGATGCCGACACGGCGTCCAACCGCCTCCGCCGTATGGCGGTTATCGCCTGTCAGCATGACTATGCGGATGCCCTCGCGGTGAAGATCCGCGATCGCGTCCGATGCAGTATCCTTAATCGGGTCGGCAACAACGACGAGGCCCGCGAGTTTGCCTTCAAGCGCAACGAACATCACGCCCTCGCCTTGCGAGCGATGCTCGTCTGCCAGGCCGTCGAGGCTGGACGCGTCAATGCCGAGCTCGGCCATCAGCACGGCATTCCCAAGCGCCACATGCCGTCCCTCAACGATTCCGGCCACGCCCTTGCCGGTGTGAGATTGGAAATCGCTGGTCGCGGGCGGCTCGAGTCCTCGTGCAGCCGCGCCCTCAACGATGGCTGCGGCGAGCGGATGTTCGCTGCCCCTTTCCAGTGCAGCCGCGAGGCGGAGCACCTCGGCGGCAGCAAATCCGTCTGCGGGCACCACGCCGACCAGCCTAGGCTTGCCGAGCGTCAAGGTGCCGGTCTTGTCGACCACCAAAGTGTCGATTTTTTCCATGAGTTCGAGCGCCTCGGCATTCTTGACGAGCACCCCGGCACTGGCTCCGCGACCGGTTCCGACCATGATCGACATGGGCGTGGCGAGTCCAAGTGCGCATGGGCAGGCGATGATCAGGACGGCGATGGCGTTGACGATCGCATATCCGAGGGGCGGCGCGGGACCGAGCAGGTTCCACGCGACGAAAGCGATCAGGGAAACCGCGATGACGCTCGGAACGAACCACGCCGACACCTGGTCTGCGAGCTTCTGGATCGGCGCCCGCGAACGCTGTGCCGCGGCAACCATCCGCACGATCTGCGATAGCATCGTGTCCCGGCCGACGCGGTCAGCGCGCATCAACAAGGTGCCCGTGCCATTGATGGTTGCGCCCGTAACCTTTTCGCCGGCGGTCTTCTCGACCGGCACCGACTCGCCGGTGATCATCGATTCGTCGACGGAGCTGTGGCCCTCGATCACCATGCCGTCGACCGGGACTTTCTCTCCGGGACGAACGCGCAGAAAGTCGCCGACATGGACATGCTCTAACGGCACGTCCTCCTCTCTTCCGTCCTTCACCCGGCGCGCCGTTTTCGGCGCAAGGCCGAGCAGGACCCGGATTGCCTTGCCGGTGGCGGCGCGAGCCCGAAGTTCCAGAACCTGCCCGAGCAGAACGAGCGTGGTGATGACCGACGCGGCCTCGAAATACACCGGGACCATCCCACCCATCGTGTGCAGGCTGGCCGGAAACAGTTGTGGCGCGAGCGTGGCGACGAGGCTGTAGCCGTAGGCGACACCGACACCCATTCCTATCAAGGTGAACATGTTGAGGTTACGGGTCTTTAGCGACGCCCACAGCCGCTCGAAGAAGGGCCGGCCACCCCACAGGACGATCGGCGTCGCGAGCGCCAGCTGGAGCAACATCGAGGTAGTCATCGGGATCGGCTGCCAGCCGAGTTCAGCGCCGAATGCGAGAATGACCAAGGGAAACGTGAGCAGGGTACTGATCCAGAAGCGTCGGCTCATGTCGATCAATTCCGGGTTCGGCGCCTCATCAACGGTGGGCTCAAGCGGCTCGAGCGCCATTCCGCAGATGGGGCAGTTGCCCGGGTGGTCCCATCGGATTTGCGGGTGCATCGGGCACGTCCAGATAGTGCCTGGCTGCATTTCAGTCGGCTCCAGCGCGCTGGGCATATGGCCACGCGAATGCTCTACGCAGGCGTGGCTCGGCGCTTCTCGACTCGTCATTTGGGCCTTGTGCACCTTGACATCATGTCAAGGTCAAGCGCCGCTCGCCTATGCGGGAAATTCCGTACTCAGCCGTCCCGCTCGCGGTCGCTCAAATAACGCATCAGCTCGGCGAGCGTGGATTCCATTTGGTCCTGCATCTGCCCGACTAGCTCATTCTCGCGCATCCCGACGTGATCCAGCGGCTTGGAATAGCTATCCGAAAAGGCCTGGAGGTCGTCGCGGTCGAATACGCCCCTCGCGACCAGCTTGGCGAGGATCACGAGCAGCCCGTTGGTGTTGGCGATCGTGCCCGCGACCAGGGCCTCGTCGACCATCGAGAGGCTCTTGTCTTCTTCTTCGGTCGGCTCTTCGAGGGGAATCATGACGCCTCACTTTGGGCGGACCCGCAAAATTGGGCAAGCCTCGACCAGGCTTCCGCTTTCTCGGCAAACGGCCGGGTGTTCGCCGCGCTCGACGAGGGTAGCTCCAGGAGGGCCAAATGGGCCGGCGGCTGGCCGACCTGCCCGCGCCCGATCCGCGCCGAGGTCGATCCGTTGAATGCAATCGCTCGGAGCATCGGAAAATCGTGGAGCAAATGCTCGAGCTGGTTGTGCTCTGCCTCGCGGATCGCCTGGTCGAGACTGCCGCTCCGGCTCGCCGAAGCGATGACATCCCACAGGCCGATGCGGCGCTCGCCCAGCCGATCGAGCCGCCGCTCATAATCGAGCGGCTGAAGGTCTTCGCCGATCGCCGCGCCGAGCAGCCGCCAGAACTGGTTGGTGGGATGCGCATAGTAACGCCTCGCCGCGAGCGATGCGTCTCCCGGCAGGCTGCCGAGGATGAACAAGGTTGCATCGGAGCGTGCGACTGGCGGAAGGCCGAATTTGACGCCCACGGATAAACCCCTACAGCCGCGCCCCGTGCAACCCAGCGAGCTTCGTGTCGCCCTCTTTTCGGGCAATTACAATTATGTCCGCGACGGAGCCAACCAGGCGCTGAACCGGCTCGTCACCTACCTGTTGCGGCAGGGCGCGCACGTGCGCGTCTACTCGCCGACGACGAACACGCCCGCGTTCGAGCCCGCCGGCGACCTCGTCAGTGTTCCGTCGGTGCCAATCCCCGGCCGTTCCGAGTATCAGCTGCCGCTGGCGCTCAGCGGACGGGTCCGCCGCGACCTCGCCGCGTTCAATCCGAACATCGTCCACATCTCGAGCCCGGACATCGTCGGCCATCGCGCGGTAAGCTGGGCACGGCGCAATAAGATCGCCGCGGTGGCGTCGGTCCACACCCGTTTCGACACCTATTGCGCTTATTACGGCCTGGAGTTCCTCGAACCACTTGCCCGCGGGATCATGCGCCGGCTCTACCAGCGCTGCGAAGTCGTGATGGTGCCCGCCGAATCAATCGCCGCGATCCTTCGCGCGCAGCGCATGAACCGCGACATTGCGATCTGGGCACGGGGCATCGACCGCGACCAGTTCAACCCGGGGCGTCGCGACATGGATTGGCGCCGGAACCTGGGCATTGCCGACGATGAAGTGGCCGTCGCTTTCCTCGGCAGGATCGTGATGGAGAAGGGCCTCGACGTCTTTTCCGATTCGCTGCGCTTGCTCACTGAGCGCAAGGTACCGCACCGCGTCCTGGTGATCGGCGAAGGGCCAGCGCGGCCATGGTTCGAGCAGCAACTTCCCGATGCGGTTTTCGCCGGCCACCAGACGGGCCCTGATTTGGCCCGAGCACTCGCGAGCGCGGACATTCTTTTCAATCCCTCGATCACCGAAGCGTTTGGCAACGTCACGCTGGAAGCTATGGCCTGCAAACTGCCTGTCCTAGCCGCCGAAGCGACCGGCGCGACGACCCTGGTCAGCAACGGCAACACGGGGATCCTGGTCGAAGCGGGCGATATCGACGCCAACGCTGTGGCCCTCGAAACCTATATTCGCGATCCCGAGCTGCGCCAGCGCCACGGCGAGGCAGGACTCGCCGCGGCGCAAACGATGGATTGGGACACGATCAACTCAGCGGTGATCCGCTCGTACGAGCACGCGATAGCCAAGCGCGAGCGCCTGACCCGGCTTAGTCGTCGCTAGGTTCGTCCCGGCTCGACTTCACCCGCTCGATCTTCTGCGCCGCCTCGTCGAGGATCGCTGCGACTTCCAGAAAAAGATCCTCGTCGAAGCCTTCGCGCTTCAAGCGGTGGCCAAGCGCCGTCATCAAATTCTTGATCGCTCGACCGATCGCCGGGCCCGCGGTGTTCTCACTGCGCGGTTTCAAGTCATCGAGGCGCTCGAACAGCGCGTCGACTTCGTCCGAGCGCTCTTCGAGATAGGCCCGGCCTTCATCGGTTGCCTGGAACGACTTGCGCGTGCCCTCGCCCGGAGCTTCCTCGATCAGCCCCATGTCCTGGAGCAGGGTCAGGGTTGGATAGACGACCCCGGGGCTCGGCGCATATTCGCCGCCGGTTAGCTCCTCGATCGCGCGGATGAGGTCGTAGCCGTGGCGCGGTTCGTCGGCAATGAACTTCAAGAGCACGAGGCGAAGCTCGCCCGATTCGAACATTCGACGCGCGCGCCGGCTTCTGCGGCCGCCGCCCCAGCCGTCGCTGTCGAAGTCGAAATTGAACGGGCCCCACGCGCCCTGCCAGCCGCGCCCGCCGCGCATCGCGAACAGCGCCGCCGGAACGTTGAACTCGAAACCGCGCGGTCCGCAGCCATGTTGATGATGTCGATGAGACATAAGTCCTCCTTTGATGTGTCTAAGATATATCTTAGCTGCATCGTAAGCAAGGCCGAACGTGCATTTCCCTGCGTTCGCTCTATGTTTCAACGGCGATGCCCGACCTGTTCGCCGACCAGGAGATTCCAGCCAAGCCGACCGAGGCTCCCTCTGCCAATGCGCCGCTCGCCGACAGGATTCGCCCGCGTCATCTCGAGGAGGTCGTCGGGCAGGATCATCTGACCGGTCCCGACGGGGCGATCGGCCGGATGGTCGCTGCGGGCAAGCTTGCCTCGATGATCCTGTGGGGACCGCCCGGCACCGGCAAGACCAGCATCGCGCGCTTGCTCGCCGATGCGGTCGGCATGCGCTTCGTCAATATTTCGGCCGTGTTCTCAGGTGTCGCGGACTTGAAAAAGGTCTTCGCCGAAGCCCGCACCGCTGCGCGCGCCGGGCAGCAGACGTTGCTGTTCGTGGATGAGATCCACCGCTTCAACCGCGCCCAGCAGGACGGCTTCCTGCCTTATGTCGAAGACGGCACGGTGACCCTCGTCGGGGCGACGACTGAGAACCCGAGCTTCGAGCTCAACGCCGCGCTCCTCTCGCGTTGCCAGGTGCTGATCCTGAGGCGGCTCGACCATGACGCGCTCGAGGAACTGGTCCACCGAGCCGAGAAGCTCGAAGACCGCGATCTTCCGCTCACGCCCGAGGCTCGCGAGGCGCTGATTGCGAGCGCCGATGGCGACGGCCGCTTCGTCCTCAACCAGGTCGAGACTTTGTTCTCGGTGGAGATCGAACGGCCGCTGGGCCCCGCCGAGCTGTCCGACCTGCTCCACCGCCGGGTCCCCGTCTACGACAAGGACCGCGAGGGTCATTACAACCTCATCTCCGCGCTTCACAAATCGTTGCGCGGTTCCGACCCGCAGGCGGCGCTTTATTATCTCGCGCGCATGCTCGTCGCGGGCGAAGAGCCGCTCTACGTGATCCGCCGCCTGACCCGCTTCGCGTCAGAGGACATCGGCCTCGCCGATCCGAATGCGCTGCTGCAATGCCTCGCCGCCAAGGAGATGTACGACTTCCTGGGCTCGCCCGAGGGTGAAATCGGCATCGTGCAAGCCTGCCTCTATCTCGCCACCGCGCCCAAATCGAATGCCACCTACATGGCCCAGAAGAAGGCTTGGGCGTCTGCAAAGGAAACCGGCTCGCTGATGCCGCCGATGCATATCCTCAACGCGCCGACCCGGCTAATGAAGACCGTCGGCTACGGCAAAGGCTACGCCTACGACCACGATGCCGACGAGGCCTTTTCGGGACAGGACTACTGGCCGGAAGGAATGGAAGGCCAGGCCTTCTACGAGCCCAGCGACCGCGGTTTCGAGGCTCGCATTCGCGAGCGGCTGGACTATTGGGAACAACGTCGCAGGGAGCTGCAACAAAGCCCGCCAAATAAGGGTTGAGGGCGCGACAGCAGAGGGAGCATTCGCATGTATCAGGTCGACGAGAGTGCGTACTGGCAGGCTCAGCTGTTGAACTGGGGCCCCAAGGTCCTGATTGCCCTTCTCATCATCGTCGCGACCTGGATCGTGGCGCGCGCGGTCAAGTGGGTGCTCCAAAAAGCGATCGACAAGAGTCCCGCGCTTCGCAGGCACGTCACCGGAACGCCGGAAGAGACGATCGGCCACCAGCTGGGCGTGATCGCCAAGCTCATCATCTGGCTGGTCGGCATCATGGCCGCGCTCAAGTTCCTCGGGATCGGTCAGATACTCGCGCCGATCAACGCGCTCACGCTTCAGATTTTCGACTTTCTGCCCCGTCTCCTCGGCGCGGGGCTCCTGTTTTTCATCGGCCTCGTCCTGGCACGGATCGCCGGGCGCCTCGTCGAGACCTTCCTGACCGCGATCAACGTCGACGGGCTGATGGCCCGGATCGGAATCGGCGACGCCGAAGGGACGGTTCGAACGCCGGCCGAGTCCGTCCCGCCAGGTGCGGCGCCCGGCTCGACGCGCGCGAGCCTCGCCAAGGCCGCCGGAGTCCTGATCTACGCCCTGATCATCATCCCGATCGCGATTGCCGCGGTCCAGATCCTCGGGATCGAGGCGATTTCCGGCCCGGCAACGGCGATGCTCAACCAGATTCTCGCGGCGATCCCGCACGTTCTCTATGCCGCCTTGTGGATCGGCATCGCCTTCATCGGCGCGCGGTTCCTGAAGACGTTCATCGAGGCGGTCCTTCCCCCGACGGGGTTCGACCAGGCGATCAAATCCATGGGCGTGCTGCCATCGGCCGCCTGGCCGTCCCGGATCGTGGCGAACATCGCGATGATCGCGATCATTCTCGCTGCGTCGATCGAGGCGGCGCGGCAGCTCGGCGGCGATCAGATCGCCATCTTCCTGGCCCAGGTCACCGCGCTCGGCGGAAAGGTGATCTTCGGGACCCTGATCATCGTCGTCGGCATCTTCCTTGCACGGATCATCGCGAATTTAGTCGGCAGCGGCACCGGCGAAGGCGGCTACGCCCAGACGATCATCCGATATGCGATCATCGCCCTGTTCACCGCGATCGGCCTGACCTTCATGGGCCTCGCCGACCAGATCGTGATGATGGCGTTCGGCCTCATCCTCGGGTCCGCGGCGGTCGCAACGGCAATCGCCTTCGGTCTTGGGGGGCGCGACGCGGCCGCTCGAATCCTCGAGCGCTGGGCGGACGAGGCCGCGCCGCGCTCACCGCCTCCGCCTCCGAAGCGGCTTCGCGGCAGCCACACCGGCCCGGACGACGCGCAGCCGCCCTTGGTCTGAGCAGTGACGTTCGACGAGGCGATCGCTTTCGCGCTGACTTTGCCCGACACCGAGCTCGCGACCAGCTACGGGAAACCGGCGGTCAAGGTTGCATCCAACGGCCGCGCTTTCCTGTTTCCGAGCCACGAGCCGGACACCAGCTTCGGAGTCGCGATCGATCTCGACACGATCGAGATCCTGAAAGCGACCGAGCCCGAGACCTATTGGCAGACCCCCCATTACGAAGGCTGGCCCGGCGTCCTCATCCGCTATGACGGCAAGGACGAAGATCGGGTCCGCGACGTCATCGGACGATCACGCGACTATGCCACCGCCCTCCCGAAGACGCGCCCGCGCAAGAGGAAGTGACTCACCGCTTCGAAAGCTATGTCGCGATCGACTGGTCGGGCGCGAAGGGGCGGCGGCATAAGGGCATTGCCATCGCAGACGCGCGCGGGCAGGCCGCGCCGCGGCTGGTTCGCCCTGGCCACATCTGGTCGCGCGAAGAGGTCCTCGCCTGGCTTTTGAAACGCGCCGCGAAAGAGCCGACCCTGTTCGGCTTCGATTTCAGCTTCGCGCCTCCGATCGTCGAGCGCGGTGAATATTTGCCCGGCGAGCCGGATGTGCCCGGCACAGCCCGCGAGTTCTGGGCTTATGTCGACGAGCGGAGCGACGACGAGGATCTCGGCGCGGCAAGCTTCCTCGAAACGGCGCACCGCAAGCATTTCTATTTCGGAATCGCCGACGGCGTGAAAGCCGGCTTCATGCATTTCCGCCAGTGCGACCAGCGGCTGAATGCGCAGGGCGGGCGCAAGACGGCCTCAGCCTATGACGCGATCGGGGCCGCCCAGGTCGCGAAGGCGAGCTTCTCCGGAATGCGCCTGCTCCACCGCCTCGACGGCAAGGTCGCGATCTGGCCGATGGATCGGCTTCCGGACCGCGGCAGCGCGGTGGTCGAAATCTATACGCGCATCTATCTCCGGCGCGCCGGGCTGCCGGGAATGAAGATCCGCAGCCGCTCCGAATTGAACCGCGCCCTGAAAGGCTTCAGCAGCCCACCCGCGCGACTGCGTTTTGAACCTAACGACCACCAGACCGATGCGCTCGTGACCGCGGCCGGAATGCGCGCACTCGCCCAGCACGAACCGCGCGCCTTTGCGCCGGAGGGCCTGACCCACCACATCGCGCGGAGCGAAGGCTGGACGTTCGGCGTGCTATAAAGCAAACGCGCCCGTAAGCCGGATTAGCTCAGTTGGTAGAGCAGCGGTTTTGTAAACCGAAGGTCGCGGGTTCGAATCCTGCATCCGGCACCATTGCGACGCGCAGCCAGTCCGGGGGACTGGCGAGCATCGCAATCCGGAGGTCACCCGAACGTGAACGAAAAGGCTTCGACGCCCGGATCGAGGAACTCGATCGTGAACGTGCGATCCTCGATTGGACCTTTCTGCCGGATCAGCTGATAGAGTCGCTGCTCCTTCACAGTGCCCGAACCATCGGCCTTTACGTCGACGCCCGCGGCCTGACCTGGAGCCTTGCCGTCAACGGTGACCCGGAACTGTATGGGCTTGCCCCCCGCCGAGCCGAGCACGAGGTGCAGGTCGCGCGCATGGAAGCGGAAGGCGATCTTCGCGCCCGGCGCGAAGGAGACGCCACTCTGCTTCTTGTCGAGCCATGGACCCTCAAGCGCCCAGTCGTTCAGCTTCAACGGGCTGAGCGCATAGCTCTTGAGCTGATCGCGGGCTAATCCTCCCGGGGAGACGAAATTCTCGGCGCGCGCATAGCCGATATAGGTTTCCGGCGACTGGATATCGCGGAACGCCGCGCTCGCCTCCGCTCCGGACGCGCTTGCCTCCGCCATCCCGCTCTTCGGTGCGTGCCCGGCCTCTGCGAGGAGCTGGCGGATGACCCGCTCCGACCCCTCATAATCGCCTTCGCCGAAATGGTGGTAGCGGATGCGCCCCTGGGCATCGACGAAGTAGTGCGCCGGCCAGTAATTGTTATGGAGCGCGCCCCACAGCCGGTACTGATTGTCGAGCGCAACCGGGTAGCGAACGCCGAGGTCGTTGATCGCCCGGGCGACGTTCGC
>Ga0268264_10000378_pt1 | contig 64934 bp, 60 predicted proteins | sample KBSSwiS32_FD_190357 | JGI IMG/M metagenome (GOLD analysis project Ga0268264, IMG submission 190357) | Switchgrass rhizosphere microbial communities from Kellogg Biological Station, Michigan, USA - KBS Switchgrass S3-2 (SPAdes) (version 2) | ecosystem: Host-associated > Plants > Roots >... | reverse complement strand
CATCTCGAGGTGCGGCTTTACCCGGCTGGAGCGCCCGGCCTGCCGTTCCAGGCCACGCCCTGGGTGGAGGTGACGACCTCCTGGGATGCGCTCATGGCGGCGCTGGGGCGCGTCTCCGATCCGGGCGGGCCACTGCCGGACATGCCCAAGGGCTACCATCTGGCTCGGCAGGGTGTCGTTATCTCGCCAGGTGGCGGGGGTTCTTGGAAGCAGTCGGTCGTCCAAGTCCCGCACGTCTCGTGGGACCCGATCTCAGGCAAGTACGTGCTGATGTTCAACGGCTTCAGCGGAGCCGTTGGTTCGCCCAACGTCAGCAGCATCGGCTATGCGACCAGCGACGATCTGGAGACATGGACGGAGTACGGCTCCAATCCGATCCTCACGGCGACCGGAGTGGGCGGCGACCCTGATGTCAACGGGGCGTCCTTCCCCTGTCTGTATTCCGAGGACGGGACCTATTACCTCTTCTATGTCGGTCGAGGGCTCACCGGCCTGACAAGCGGCACGCGGGCAATCTGCCTGGCCACGGCGACCAGCCTCACCGGGCCTTGGACCCGAGAGGGCGCGATCATTTCGCCCCTGGCCGCGACGTGGCGATCGGATTCCAAGTTCAGCCGTCCCTCCGTCGTCAAGCGCGGCAGCACCTACTACATGTTCTTCGCCTCGGCGGGCGGCGGGATCGGCTTCGCGACGTCGAAAGATTTGCTGACATGGGCAGTAGACGACGCCCGCTCACCTGTCTTGGATCTCGGCGTCTCCGGGTGGGACTCGGTGGACGTGGGCGACGCCAATGTCTTCCGGGTTGGCGACACCTGGTACATGCTCTTTTACGGCTACAACGGGACGCTGATCCAGACAGGCGTAGCCACGACGCCGGACACCGAGTTCCCGCTTGGCTGGAGGAAGTTCGCCAGCAATCCCGTCCTCGCGGTCGGAACGGGCGGCACGTTTGACGACACCTATACGGGCGGGGGTGCGGCGCTTCTCACCACGACCAAGCTCCACTTCTGGTATTCGGGCTATGACGGGTCGGACAACTGGCGAATTGCCGTCGCGACAGACAGCACCGCGGTAGACGCGGGATCTCCCGGCGGCACATCCGGACAGATCCAATATAACAACGCCGGGTCGTTCGCCGGTCTCACGGTGTCCGGCGACGGTACGCTGAACACCGGCACTGGCGCGCTGACGGTCACGAAGACCAACGGAGTAAGCTTCACTTACTTCGCTACCGGGACGGATGCGTCCAACCTGACGGGGACCGTCAGCGTCAACCGCTTCAATTCCGGGACCGGCGCGAGTTCGTCCACCTTCCTGCGGGGAGATGGGACGTGGGCGACGCCGAGCGCCAGCGTAGCAGATGGCGACAAGGGCGACATCACGGTCAGCTCGTCGGGCGCAGCTTGGACCATCGACAACGACGCCGTGACCTACGCGAAGATGCAGAACATCTCGGCGACGTCGCGTGTGCTGGGGCGCAAGACCTCGGGCGCAGGCGACACTGAGGAGTTGACGCTTTCCGAGTTGCTCGACTTCATCGGTTCTGCGGCCCAAGGGGATATCCTCTATCGCGGATCGTCAGGGTGGGCGCGGCTGGCGGCGGGGACGTCGGGGCAGGTGCTGACGACCAACGGCGCCGGCGCAAACCCAGGTTGGTCGGCTGTCGCGGCGGGCTCCGGCGGCGCGCTGACCAAGATCGCGGAAACCATCGCCAGCGGCACTCAGGCCGACGTAACCATCTCATCCATTCCGGGGACATTTCGCGATATTAAGGTTGTCGTAAACGGTCGCGGAACTAACGCCTCAACCGGCGTCGTGCTGAAGATCCAGCTAAACGGCGATACCGGCGCGAACTACGACTATCAGTACGCGCTCGGAACCGGAACGGGGGCGTTTGGCGGGCAGGGTTACGCGCAGACCTACATCTGGGCTGGCGATATCGCCGCCGGCAGCAGTCCCGCCAACGTCGCGGGCGTGGCGGAAACGACGATCTACAATTACGCAGGAACCACGTTCCAGAAGGTCTTTCAATCGATCTCCCACCAGAAGTGGGGGACCACGAGCGGCAGCGCCGAAACGCTTATCTTCGGCGGCGACTGGCGGAGTACTGCGGCCATCACCTCGATCAAGGTTTTCCCGACAGCCGGGAGCTTCGTGGATGGGACCGTCGTCACGCTCTACGGCGTCGGCTAAATCGCCATCTGCGGCGCAGTGATAACGGCCCATACGGCGACGCCGAGCACAAAAGCGATCAGAGCCGCAGCGAGAATGGCGCGGCCAAGCGCGCTGAGAGTGCGGCCAGAGGTTTCTTCCATCATGGCGGGAGCATAGACCCGGACGACGCCTTCCGGCTAGACCTTGGCGATGACCGGCGCTCGACTCGCCCGCATCGCCTGGCTGTTCGCCCCGCTGGTGGTCGTGCTGGCCTATCTCTATCCGCCGCTCATCGCCCCCGATGACGACGAGCACTTCGCTCGCGCCTACATCACCGCGCATGGGGAGTGGATCGTCACGCAACCCGGCGGCTACGTCGACACGGGCCTATCCGAGGTGTTCAAGGGCGAGTTCTGGCACGCCCGCGACCCGGTGAAATATCGGGTTGGCGCACCCGAAACGGAATGGTCCGGACGGCTCGCCTACCGTCATTCGGTCGCCGCCTACTATCTGCCGATCCTCTACGCCCCGCAGGTTGTGGCGATCTGGGCGGGCGAAGGGCTCGGCTGGAGCATCCAGGACACGGCACGGCTGGCCAGGGTTCTGAACGGCCTGACCGCATTGGGACTGCTCTCCGTCGCGCTCGGGCAATTGCCGGCCGGCTTTGGTGCACTGGTTCTCGTGCTGATGGCCCTGCCGCGGACTCTGCTGCACTTCGCCTCGAACAGCGCAGACGGGCTGTTGTTGGCGTGCGCGGCAGGCGTGTTGGCCCTGACCCTGAGGGCGTTGGCGGGTGAACGGCTCGGTTGGCCGCTTTGGTTGCTGGCTGGCCTCGCCGTGGTGGCGATGGGCGGGGTCCGTCCACCGCTGGTGATGTTCGGCGCAGTGACGGGCTGGGCGGCGCTGCGGCGGCGGGATTGGCCAGGGCTGGCGGTCTCCGCTGCTGCGGTCGTTACGGTCGCCGGCTGGTGGGGTTGGGTGATGCCCCGCTTCACCGATGACAGGTGCGGCTCGCTGAGCCCTGTGAGCTTCCTTCTTGGCGATCCTGCGGGGGTTTTAGCTCGGACCTTCGAGGCGCATGGCCTCTACTACCTGCTGAGCTTCATCGGCGAGATCGGTTGGGGTAGCGGGCCAGACGGTTTGCTCACACCCCTCCCTCTGGTGCTCTACGCCCTCGGGATCGTGGCGCTCGGCATTGGCGCGGCACGATGTCTTGGATCTGACGATCCGCAAATCCGAACCCTAGACCGTCTCGCCCTGACGGGCGCCGGCGGCGCGTTGGCGCTGGGGATCATGGTCGCGCTGGCGGTCGCCTGCACCAAAGACGGCAGCGACGTCATCCGCGGGGTGCAGGGTCGCTACTTCGTCCAGCCGCTGCTGCTCATCGCGGCGGGGCTGGCGGGCGCGGCGCCAGCGTCCGATGTGCTGGGGCGGGCGGTCTGGTGGGTATGGCTGGCCCTGTTCGTCGTCTCGAGCGCGACGCTTATCGCCAATGCGGTGGCTCTCTACGGCTGAGCCTCGCTCCTTTTGGTTTGCGAGGTCTGATGCCCGACTACCTGATGCCAGAACCTGACGCGGTGAAAGCCTATCCGTGGCCCTCGTGGTCGGCGTTCAGAGCCTATTGGGGCGAGATGGTGCGCGAGCAGGATCAAGCGCCGAAGCCCGAAGATCAATCTCAGTAACGCTTAGCGTTCTTTCACGCCGGGGGGCGTCCAAGGATGAAGTTCGACATGCCGGACACATCGAAAATGACCATAGAGGAAAAGGTAGACGCCTCGCTGAGCGCCTCGACGCAGCTTCACGACTGCTTGGAAGACCACCGCGAAGAGACCCGCATTGCGTTCAAGGTCATAGGCGACAAGCTGGGCGAGTTGTCGGTTGCTCAGTCCATCAACAACGGTGTTACGGTAGGCTTGGCCAAACGCATGGGCCTGAACCTCGATGTGAAGGAAGACGGCGAGGTCCATGGCATCGAGAAGGTTAAGGCGGCCGTGGGCGCGTGGTCGATGAAGAAGACGCTGGCGGTGATGGGTAGCTGGGGAACGCTGGTCCTGGTCTTGATCGCTATCGTCGGCCCGCCGTTCGTCAACTTCTTGCGCGAATGTTGGGGCCGGCTCCTGGCCTACGTCTTCCACTGACGAGATAGCTCATTCCCTTATTCCGAGGGGGTGATGGCGGCGTCTAGCATCGCATCCCAAATCACTTCCGCCCGATCTTCCATGGCGCGGATGCAGAGCCAGTCCTCGGTTCCGGCAATGACCATCTCCACGGTCGGAACCTTCATCGCTTCCAGTACGTCTCGCGCTGCTTGTGTAGCGTTGCGATCGTCGGCGAGCCCGCCATCCACAAGCCACGGCTTTAGCGCCTTCGCAACCCGCTCAATCATCTCGCTCATGCGCGCATCTTAGCGCCGTTTAGCGTTGATTCAAAACAGGAAATTGCCTATCATGGCCAATAACGCCAAGGCCATTGCGGCGGCGGGCGCGGGGACACTCGCGCTCATCGCGGCGGCGGCGCCCTTCGTCGCGCAATGGGAGGGCTTGAGGACCGACCCTTACGTTGACGTCGCGGGCGTGCTCTCGGTCTGCTCCGGCGAAACCGCCGTCCAGATGCGCCGCTATACGCCGGCCGAGTGTCAGGCAATGTTCCAGACCTCGCTCGCCAAGCACGCGGGCGGGATCTTGCAGGCGATCCCGGAAGACGCCCCCCGCTCGGTGAAGCTGGCGTTCATCTCGTTTGCCTACAACGTCGGCGTTCCACTGGCTTCGTCATCCAAGGCCGCCCAGGCGGCAAGAGCCGGCGACTACGCAAGGGCTTGCGCCAACATCGGAGCCTTCACCCTCATCCGCGTGACGCCGGCTCAATGGAACGCTTGCCCGGCGGAGAAGCGCCGCATCGGCTCGGACGGCGTTCGCCGCTGCGTCAGCCAAGGCCTCGTGAACCGCCGGACTGCGGAAACCAAGCTCTGCCTCGCGGACCTCATCAGGAGCTAGCATGTTCAACCTCTCCGACAAGCTGAAGCTCTTGGCTGCGAGCGGTCTGTTCGGCGTCTCGTTCGTGGGGCTGATCGCGGTGGCTGTGCTCTACTGGAGCGCCGACCGCAGGGCCGACAAGCTGGACGTGACCCTGAACGGCAAGGACGGGAAGGGCGGGGTGACGCGGGATCTCGCCGATTGCCGCTCGACGCTCGGACAGCAACGGGACGCGCTGGCGTCTCAGAACGCGGCGATCGAACTTCTCGGCCTGGAAGCCCAGGAACGCGCCGACGCTGCCGACAAGGCCATCCGGCAAGCACAGCGGGAAGCCAAGGTCTACCGGGCCAAGGCTGAGAAGATCGCCAAGGCTCGCCCCGGTCCCGATCAATGCGCCAGCGCTCGGGAGTTGATCGTGGACGCCCTCTCTACGGAGAGGTGAGGGAACGCCAGCCCACCTATACGCAGTGGGCTGGCTCCCTTGCGAGGACCCATCAGCAGCCAGCAGATGGAAGTAGCAGATTAGCAAAAACCATTGAGGATTCAAGATGGTTAGGCTACAATTCCTACGTGAGCCGAGGGCCGGCCTCTGGCGTAAGCCATGCCGCCTTTCGGGGAGTGCGCATCTACCCGAACCGGGTCGTGGTTTCCGGCGGACGAGAGCGGCCACGCGCAGGCTCGCAGGGGCTACGGTCACCTGCGGGTTGCTCGTGACGCTCACCGCCTGCGCCCACACCGAACCACGCACGGTCGTGCAGAAGGTGCTCGTGCCGACGCCGGTTCCCTGCCGCGTCGCTCTGCCCGCCAAGTCTTCCTACGCCGCCGATACGGTCAGCCTGGACGGCACCATCTTCGATCTGGTCCAGGCCCTTCTCATCGACCGAGAAATGAGAAAAGCTAGAGAGGCCGAACTGGAAGCCGCCGCGAAGTCCTGTTCCTAGATGCCGCTTCCCCTGGCGCTGTGGGTCTGGTGGCTCAGCGTCACCGACTCTGGCTAGTTGAAGATCCATCGCGCCGCCCTAGCGGCCTGCTGGACCCCCCGAAGCCCGTCGCCCTCACCGGCGGCGGGCTTTTGTCGTTTCATGGCTGCAGAGCTGGTGGAATGGAACTGAGTTGCACGATCAACAGCCGCTCTAGAAGAGCAGCCATGACCGTTATGTCCGGCGCCCCCGTTTCCGCGAAGGTCCGATCCGCATCTCGAAGGGCGGCATAGTATTCCTGCTGATTGCCAGCATCGTCCATCAACTGCTGGATGACAGTTCGTGTGCCCGGCAGAACGAAGCCGAACCTCATGCAAAGACAGGCGTAGGCGAAGGCGCGCGCGGTTCGGCCGTTGCCGTTCTTGAACGGGTGGATCCAGTTAAGCCGCCATAGGGCAAGAGCGCTGATCCCCACGGGCGGGAGTTGCGTCCAAGCGGCCGCAATCCCTCGCTCGAAGTCGGCCATCAGATCGGGCACCTCCTCTGGCGGCGGTGCGCTGTAGACAATGTTTCCAGCATCGTCGACGACGCCAACTGGCGTCGTTCGGTAGGCGCCTGGTTGTTCCAAGAGGAGCAACGTACCTGTCCGATGCAATTCGCGCAGAGCGTTGCAATTGAGCGGGTTCGGAGTGCCGTTTGGGCCTGACCCCTCGCGATGCACGACAAAGCGCACCATCGCGTCGATGACGTTGACCTGATTGGAGTAGTTCAGGACTTCGATTTCATGCGCGACGGGGCCGTTAATCAGCTCCCAATTGTCATCCAGCATCGCTCATCACATGCAAAAGGCCCGGCGTTTCGGCCGGGCCTCGCAAACTGATACGAATTTTATAGTCGCATCAAGGGCGATTAACGTCTTCCGACGGAGCGTCATGACCTTCGACGTCGTCCAAGACTTCTTCTACCTTTTCGCGAGTGAGCGTCGAGCGGTGGCCGCGCAGGCCCATGATCAAGCTGACGCGTTGCGCACGGCGCTCCGTCGGCGACATCCTGTATTGCCTCGCGCGTTCAACAAGTTCGGTGAGCCCCATCGTCGTCCTCCTGGCGGTTCGGCTAAACTATGCAACTCGCCTGTAACGTCAAGCATAGGGGGGCGTATTTGCCCTTTAGTGAAACTCCACTCGCGGTGATGTTGTTCCCTACGTGGCTGCCGGTGGAATAATTTGCCCTTCATGTTGATAACCGGATAATGCGCGGCGCCGAAACTGACTCTTTGCGCAATAGCTTGCCTTGGCCACAAATTTCGCCTGGAGGGCGAAGCGCCGCCATTTCGGAATGGCCGCAAAGGGGGTGGGTTGGCCACTCTAAAGCTTCCCGTCAGTCGCCAGAGCTTCCGCCGTCAGCGACTCCGGCCCAAAAGCCCCCGCACCGTCAGCTCAAGCACCAGATCCTGGAACGCTGCGTTCATCTCGATCGAATGCCCGAGCTTGTCCCGGAAATCGCAGATGCGGATTTGCTCGATGAGCAGCACGACAGCCCGGATCAACTCCTCGTCGTTCACGCCGGCATCAGCGGTGCTCGCCGCCTGCGCCTTCCACCCATCCTGATCGCCTCGCGCTCCTCATGCACGCGCCAAGCCTCCTGCCGCCGGAAGTAGGCACGCACCATGATCCCGAGCACGATCGGCGCGTAGACGTGCGGGCGGCGAGTTCCGAGCGGAACGGTCAGGGCAGGCCCATAGCCCGGCGCGCGGACGCAGATGCGCGAACCCTGCTTGATCGTCCATTCGCCGCGAACCGAGCGCCCGTCGACGTCAACCTTGATCGGATAGAACCCAGCCATTTCGGGTAGATAGGCGGGCGCAGGCCGCCGCAAGCGCTACCTGCCGCGGGCGATCCAGGCTTCACGATCCGGCACATCGTAGAACCGCAGCGCATCGGCCAGCCGAACGAACGTCACGCCTTCGAACCGGAACGCGCGGTTGATCTCGGCCGGCGCTGCAGCGACCAGCTCGGCCGGCGCATCTCCGAACACCGAGCCGTCCCGGCTGATGAGCTTCATCCGCGCCCCTTCCACGGCGAGCCCAGCGTTTCGGGCGCAGCCCTGAGCGATCCCGTCGGGCCGCCGCGATCCTGCAGCATGTCGACCTCGCCCTCAGAGCCTCCGCAGTTCGTGCACGTCAGCCGGGCGACCACATCGCCGGTAAGTCGTTCGGCGGGCATCGCGACGAGTTGAGCGTGAGCCAACCGGCCTTCATGTCCGCAGGCGCAGCGCACCCTCAACAGCCAAGACTTCTCCACGAAGCGGCCGATCGACCAGGCGGCGATGCGGGGGTCTATGTGGAAGGGCATCAGCCGAACTGAAGCCGCTCGCAGGCGTCGTCGATCGTCGCCAGGATCACCCGCTCGGCTGCGATGAGGTGCTCCAGGTTTCCAGCGGCTTCCCAGCGGGCTCGCAAGGTGGAGCGGACGAAGTCCAGGCCGGAGAGGATAGGGTCGGTCATCCGCGCTCCTTGAGGCGTTGACCCTGTTCGCTGGCGAGCCATCTCTCAAGCGCCCTATCTGCTCTCACCTGCTCATTTCTTAGGTCGCGTCGGCGCCTGCGGTCTTCGGTGATGTCACGCGCGTCTGCCCGGCGCCTTGGTGGCTGCGCGTGCTTGGCGATATAGGTCAGCAGCTCGTCGCTCTCCCGGAACCACTCGCCGTGGGACCTGAGCGCTGCGAAGCGGTCGTGCAGCTCCCCTTCCAGGGCTCCGCCGCGGTGGCACGGCACAGCGCCAAGCATCGTGAGCGGCACTGGGCTGCTTGATCGCAAGCTGTCGAATCGGCGGACCGCGCAAAGCGCTCGACCAATCTTGATCAGGCCGGCTGAGGGAGCGCTCACAAAATAGACGAGCATCGGCTTCCCACGTTTCTCCCAAACTCTAGCTCATGTTCTCGACGCGTTCACGCTCGAAATGACAAACAGGCTTAGCCGCCCTCCGGTATCGAAGGGGGCTAAGTTGTTGTATATATTGTGGTATTTGTGGTGCCGCCGGGCAGGATTGAACTGCCGACCTCAGCCTTACCAAGGATGCGCTCTACCACTGAGCTACGGCGGCGAAAGGCGAGGCGGGGGCTATAGCCAACGATTCCGCCGGCGTGAAGCCCTCATTTCGCGTCGGGACGGCTTGACGCGGCGCATAGGCGGCCGCACCGCATGTGGTCATGACGACGAACGGCAGGCCGAACGGCGAGGGCGGCGCAGACCCGAAAGCAGCCCGCGAGGCGAAGCTCGCCGCCGCATTGCGGACCAACCTGCGCCGTCGAAAGGCGGAGCCCGCACGCCCCGACGGACCTCGCGAAGAGGCGCCGAAGACGCAGGGCGGCGAATCCACCTGAGCCGCCCTATGCGCGGGGCGGGCCGCACGCTAGATAGCGCTCTTGGATGACGCCCTCCGCGATGTTCCGATCGCGGCCGTTTCGAAGGGTTGGGATTGGACCGCATCGCGATCACCGGCGGCGCGCGGCTGAGGGGGGAAATCCCGATCAGCGGCGCCAAGAACTCGGCTATCAAGCTGATGGCGGCGAGCCTGCTCACCGACGAGCCGCTGCGCCTGACCAATATGCCGAGGCTCGCCGACACCCGATTCCTCGGCCGGCTGCTGCGGCGGCTGGGGACCGAGGTGGTCGAGAGCGACGGCCCCGACGGACCCGAGACCCTGCTCACCACCCGCGAGATCGTTTCCGGCTTCGCGCCCTACGACCTGGTTCGCCAGATGCGCGCCTCGTTCAACGTGCTGGGGCCCCTGCTCGCCCGCACCGGCCAGGCTAAGGTTTCGCTGCCGGGCGGCTGCACCATCGGCGCGCGCCCGGTCGACCTGCACCTGAAGGCGCTGGAGGCGCTGGGCGCGCGGATCGACCTGCACGAAGGCTACGTCTACGCCCAGGCGCCCCGCGGCCTGACCGGAGGCCGCATCGTGTTCCCGTTCGTCTCGGTGGGCGCGACCGAACACGCGCTGCTGGCCGCCGTGCTGGCGAGCGGCGATACGGTGTTGGAAAATGCTGCGGCCGAACCGGAGATCGGCGACCTGGCGGCTTGTCTGAACAAGATGGGCGCCAAGGTCTCGGGCGCTGGGACCAAGACCATCCTGGTGGAGGGCGTCGACCGACTGCGCGGCGCGACCCACGCGGTGATCGCCGACCGGATCGAGACCGGCACCTATGCGCTGGCCGCCGCGATGGCGGGCGGCGAGGTGCGCCTCACGCGGACCCGCTGCGACTTCATCCAGGCGATGCTCGACAAGATGGTCGAGGCCGGCGTCGAGGTGATCCCGCACAACGACGGCCTGACGGTGAAGCGCAACGGCGGGCGTCTGCGCGCCGTGGAGATCGAGACCGACCCCTATCCCGGCTTCGCCACCGACCTGCAGGCGCAGTTCATGGCCCTGATGACGCTGGCCGATGGGGAGAGCGTGATCAAGGAGACCATCTTCGAGAACCGCTTCATGCACGCCCCGGAGCTCGCACGACTGGGGGCGGACATCACCGTACAGGGCGGCGAGGCTCGCGTGCGGGGCGTCGAGAAGCTGGACGGGGCGCAGGTGATGGCGACCGACCTGCGCGCCTCCGTGAGCCTGGTGATCGCGGGCCTCGCCGCGCAGGGGGAGACGGTAGTCAACCGCGTCTACCACCTCGACCGCGGCTTCGAGCGCCTGGAGGAGAAGCTCAGCGCCTGCGGCGCGCAGATTCGTCGCCTCAAGAGCGACGGCGAGGCCGAGCTCTGATGTCCAGGCCCGCGCCGCTCAAGCTGCTCGCCGAGGACGCCGAAGACCTCGCGGTGATCTCGGCCGCCATGCAGGACGCCGTCGCCAAGGTGGGCGACATCTCCTACGAACCGAAAGCGCGGCTGCTCACCGTGGCGTTCAATCGCTACGCCTGGGAGGCCGGCGGCGGAGCGCGGGTCCGCGCGGCGCTGCAGATCGCCGGCGTGCTGAAGGTCGAGGCGCGCAACATTCGCCGCGAGGCGCCCGAAGCGGTGCTGGAGCTCCTCGCCCTCTCGTTCGAGCCCGGCGACCCGCCAGGCGGTGAGGTCACCCTCAGCTTCGCCGGCGGCGGGGACCTGCGCGCCGTCGTCGAATGCGTCGACGCCGTGCTGGCCGACGTTTCCGAACCGTGGCCGACGCCTCGCAAGCCGGCCCACGAGCTCTAAGTTAAAAGACATGCGCCGTTTCCGCACTTCCGATCCCGGCTTCGAAGCCGCCTTCGCCACGTTCGTCGACGAGCGGCGCGACACGCCCGAGGACGTCGACGCCATCGTCCGCGACGTGCTGGCCGCGGTGCGCGGTGAGGGGTTGGCGGCGCTGCTGCGCTTCGCTCGCGAGTTCGATCGGGTCGAGCTGACCGAGGCGACGCTGCGCGTGAGCCAGGACGAGATCGAGGGCGGCGCGGCGGCCTGCGCCGCCGACGTCCGCCAGGCGATCGATTTCGCCGCGGCCCGCATCCGCGCCTATCACGAGCGTCAGCGCCCGGCCGACCAGTGGTTCAAGGACGCCGACGGCGTGGAGCTGGGCTGGCGGTGGACGCCCCTGGATGCGGTCGGCGTCTACGTGCCTGGCGGTCGCGCAGCCTATCCCTCGACCGTGCTGATGAACGCTGTGCCGGCCGCCGCCGCGGGCGTGGCGCGGATCGCCATGGTCACGCCGCCCGGACGTCTGCAGCCGGCGGTGCTGGCCGCCGCCAAAGCCGCGGGCGTCACCGAGATCTGGCGCGTCGGCGGCGCTCAAGCGGTCGCGGCTTTAGCCTTCGGCGCCGGCCCGATCGCCCCGGTCGACAAGATCGTCGGTCCTGGCAACGCCTTCGTCACCGCGGCCAAGCGTCGGGTCTATGGCGTGGTCGGCATCGATGCGCTGGCAGGCCCCTCGGAGATCGTCGTCGTCGCCGACGCGAAGAACGACCCGGAATGGATCGCCGCGGACCTGCTGTCGCAGGCGGAGCACGACCCCGCGGCGCAGTCGATCCTTATCACCGACGACGAAGCCTTCGCCGCCAGGGTCGAGGCCGCGGTCGCCGCCCAGCTCTCGCAGCTCGCCACCGGCGAAGACGCGGCCGCCTCCTGGCGCGACCACGGCGCGGTGGTGATCGCCAGCCTGGAAGAGGCCGCCGGCCTGGTCGACCTGATCGCGCCCGAGCACGCCGAACTGGCCGTCGAGGACCCGGACGCGCTCTCCGCCCGCATTCGCCACGCCGGCGCGATCTTCCTCGGGCGCCACACGCCCGAGGCGGTCGGCGACTATGTGGCCGGTTCGAACCACGTTCTGCCGACGAGCCGCGCGGCGCGCTTCTCTTCGGGCCTGTCGCTCTATGATTTCCTGAAGCGCACCTCGCTGGTGAAGTGCGATCCGGCCGCCTTCGCCAACCTGGGACCGCCGACCGTCGCTCTGGCGGAAGCCGAGGGCTTGCCGGCGCACGCCCGATCAGCGGCAATTCGCTTAAACCAAATCCGCTAAGCCAACTCTCACGAAGCTAAACAATAGCTGACAGTCGCATGGCGCGGCCGTTCAGGCTCGGCCGCCTAGCCTTGCATGCGACGGGGCGAGCGCCTCGCACGGACAATGCAGACTGGAGTTGTCTCATGCGGACTTCGAAGATGATGGCGGGCGCGGTGGCGGCCGCGGCGATGGCGGGCTCTGTTCTCGCGGTGATTCCGGCGCAGGCCCAGACGCTGGTTCCCGGCGTGACCGGCTGCAGCGCGTCAGGCAACAAGCAGGTGATGGGCGCCGGTCTGGGCGCGGTCGCCGGCGGCCTGCTCGGTAACAGCATCGCCGGCCACAACCGGACCACCGGTACGCTGCTGGGCGCCGCGGCGGGCGCGGCCGCCGGTTCGGCGGTCGGCTGCCAGATGCAGAAGGGCGATGCGCAGCGCGCGGCCGCCGCCAACGAGCAGGGCGACGCTGCGCGCACCTACTCGCATCAAGGCTATCAGCTGGAATCCGGCGTCGAGCCGGCGAACTACCAGCGCCTCGGTCAGACCCTGGTGGCGACGAGCACGGTGAATCTGCGCGCTGCGCCGAACTCGGGCAGCCCGCGCATGGGCGGCTTGCGTCGCGGCGAGCGCTTCGAGGCGATGGCCCAGGTGCGCGGCGGCGAATGGATCCTCGTCGGCCGCGACGGCGTCGGGATCGGCTACGTCAACGGAGCGTACGTCCGCTCCGAGGGCGCCCGTTACGCCTCGTACTGAGCTGCCCGGCCTCCTTCGCGCCATGGCCCGAAGGAGATGGCGACGAGGCGGGATGACGTGTGGGGGCGGAATAGCCTAAAGGTGCAGGCGGTCCGCTCCCACGACTCATGGCTCCGCCCCGTTCAAATCACCGCCTGCAATCGGTCCAGCTCGACGAGGCCTCCCTCGCCGCGGCGACGCGCGACCAGGAGCAGGAGCGGCAGATCGCGATCTTCGACCTGCTGGAAGAGAACTATTTCGCGCCAGATGGCGCCGGCGAGGGGCCTTTCGACCTTTTGATGGGCCTGATCGAGAACCGATTGGTGCTGGATGTCACAGGACCCGGCTACGAACGCCGCCACATCCTCTCCCTCTCGCCCTTCCGTTCGGTGATCCGCGACTACTTCATGATCTGCGAAAGCTACTATCAGGCCATCCGCAACGCGACGCCGGCCCAGATCGAGGCGCTCGACATGGGTCGGCGCGGCCTTCACAACGAGGCGTCCGAACTGCTGCGCGCGCGGCTCAAGGGGAAGGTGGACACCAACCTGGACACGGCGCGGCGACTGTTCACGCTGATCTGCGCTTTGCACCGGCGGACGTGACGCCGTGAGTCAGTCCTCCCGGCGTTCCCCGGCAGCCGTCCTCTTCGCTTGCAACTTCAACCGCGTTCGCTCGCCGATGGCCGAGGCTCTGCTGAAGCGGCTGGCCGGGCAGCGGATCTTCGTCGACAGTTGCGGCCTGAAGCCGCCGCCCGAGAGCGAGCCGGATGGCGGCTCGGAAGTCGACCCCCTGGCTGCCGCCGTGATGGCGGAGGTCGGCTGTGACCTCTCCGAATACCGGGTGAAGACCTTCGACGAGTTGGAGGACGAGAGCTTCGATCTGGTGGTGTCGCTCACGCCCGAGGCGCAGCATCGGGCCGTCGAACTGGCCCGCGGCCGCGCTGCGGTGATCGAATACTGGGCGACCCAGGATCCCACCCTGGCTGAAGGCTCGCGCGAGACGCGTCTGGAGGCCTATCGACTGGTCCGTGATTCACTCGCGCATCGTATTGCGGAGCGTTTTCGTGAGGATTGAGCTGCAACGCTGTGGTTGTTGACCCATCGACCTCCCCAGGCCGCCCGCGTTATACTTCACCTGTGGTCAACGGCTCGCGGCCTGTGTGCAGGGGTGGGCCATCGTTATTGTTGGTGTGGGAAACCTGCATGGCGAAGGAAGAGCTGCTCGAGCTTCCCGGGACCGTGAGCGAGGTCCTGCCGAACGCGACCTTCCGCGTGAAGCTCGAGAACGACCACGAGATCATCGCCCACACCGCCGGCAAGATGCGGAAGCACCGCATTCGCGTGTCGGCCGGAGATAAGGTTCTAGTCGAGATGACGCCCTACGACCTGACCAAGGGCCGCATCACTTTCCGCGTACGCTGAGGCCCCCGAAGTTTTGACACACGATCATCAACGCCTGGTGCTGGCGTCCTCGAGCCCTAGGCGCTTGGCTCTGCTGCGCCAGATCGGCGTCACGCCCGATGCGGTTGTGGCCGCCGAGCTCGACGAATCTCCTCAGCGTCATGAAACGCCACGCCAGCACGCGGTGCGTCTCGCTGCGGACAAGGCCAAAGCGGTCGCCGCCCGCGAACCCGCGGCCTTCGTGCTGGCCGCCGACACGGTGGTCGCCGTCGGTCGGCAGATTCTCCCCAAGGTCGAGGACGACGCCGAGGGCCGCAGATGCCTCGAATTGCTGTCCGGGCGCGCGCACCGGGTGCTGACCGCGGTCGCCGTGGTCGCGCCTGGTGGGAAAAGCTCGGTGAGGCTCGTCGAGAGCCGCGTGCGCTTCAAGCGGCTGGGTCCCAACGAAGTCGCGGCCTATCTCGAAAGCGGCGAGGGGAGGGGCAAGGCGGGCGGCTACGCCATCCAGGGCCTGGCCGGCGCCTTCGTCACGGAGTTGCAAGGCTCATATACCGGCGTGGTGGGCCTGCCGCTGTACGAAACCATGAACCTGCTGACAGGGCTCGGTCTGCGACGCCCGATGGCGTCGAAATGAGCGAGCGTCGGATATTCTTGGACGAGGGCTTGGGCGAGACCCGTGGGGTGGTGACGCTCGACGGCGCGCCCGAGCGGCTGTTCGTCCGTCGCGACGGCGATGATCCCCGGCTGCAGGCCGGCGCGCGCCTGGCCGGTGTCGTCGCCAGCCTCGAGCCCGCGCTCTCGATGGCCTTCCTGGATCTCGGCAGAGGAGCCGAGGCGATCCTGCAGTTCAAGCCTGAGGCCAAGCCTGCACGTGGCGAGGTGGTCGAGGTCGAGATCCGTGGCGAGCCGCGGCGCGGCAAGCTTGCGGTCGCGCGGCTGCTTGGGGCGGCGGAAGGTCCGCCGCGCCTCCTTGCCGAGGCGCCCGGTTTCGCTGTGACGCTCAAGGCGCTGGTCCCGGGCGCCACGCTCGTCACCGGCGCGCCGGCCCGCGTCATGGCCGACGAGGCCGAGGCCGAAGCGCTCGAGGTGCTGCACGCCCTGCCGGGCGGGGGAACGTTGGCGATCGAGCCGACGCGTGCGCTCACCGCCGTCGATGTCGACCTCGGCCAGCGCAAGGGCGGTGATTCGAAGCGCGTGACGCGAGCCGCCAATCTGGCCGCCATCGCCCAAACGGCGCGCCTGCTCAGGCTCAAGAGCCTGGGCGGGATCGTCGCGATCGACCTCGTCGGTCGCGGGCACGACGCCAAGGCGCTGAGCGCCGCCGCGCGCATCGCGTTCGCGCCGGACAATCCCGGCGTAGCGATCGAACCGATCGGGCGCTTCGGCGTCCTGCAACTCTCGTTGCCCAGGCGCACGCGGCCGCTCGCCGAGGTTCTCTGTGGCCTGGACGGAACGCTGACCGACGAGAGCCTGGCGCTTCGGCTCATCCGCCGCCTGGAGGCCGAGGCCGCCGCTCAGCCCGGGGCGCAGCTGGTCGCCCGCTGCGCCCCGCCCGTCGCCGCCGCCGCCGCGCCGCTGGCGCAGCGCCTCGCCGCGCGGATCGGCGCGCGATTCGAGGTGTCGCCGGATCCTGTGCGCCCGCCGAACAGTTTCGACGTCGGCGCGCCATGACCCAGCCCAAATGCCCGATCTGCGGTCGCCCGAGCGAAGCATCCGCTCGCCCGTTCTGCGCCAAGCGCTGCGCCGACGTGGACCTGCAGCGTTGGCTCTCGGGCCGCTATGCCGTGCCGGCCGTGGAGAACGAGGAGTCGGCGCAAGATCCCTCGTCGGATGAGGACTGAACCGGCGTATGGACTTCGCCGAAAGGCTCTTCTATAGACGCGGCTCCCGCGACGGCGGGCCTCAGCCTGGGTAGCTCAGTTGGTAGAGCAGCGGATTGAAAATCCGCGTGTCGGTGGTTCGAATCCGCCCCCAGGCACCACTTCTTCCATCCTGATTGGACGTGGGCGTGGCTAAGCCCCGCAGTTGCTCGTCTAGAGGCGGCGGCCGTGCGCCGCGTTGCGGATCGAACCCGGCGCCGAGGCTGCAACTTCCGCGCGGCGCTACAATCCAAAGTTTCACGACCAAGGTTCGCTAGGATTTATTGCACTGCGGCGTCGAAATTCGATGTGGCTGCGGAATTCGCTGCTTGCGTTCGCGGTGCGGCATGCTGCGTCGCAGCAATTCCGCATGTCTCCGTCGTCTGCAAGTCGTCCCGTAATGGCTCTCCCCCCTTGACGCTTTAATAAGGGGTTGCCAAAGGACCGCAGCCGCACGTCTAACATAGCGGTGAGACCTTCGTGTCCCCGTCGGGGAGACAAGGTCGCCAAGCGCCTTCGAAACGCCAAGCTTCCTCCAAGAAAAAGATTGGGAGCACGCGTTCCGGGGCAGGCGCAGCGACAGCGGCTCCGCCGTCCGGCCCTCGATCCGAGGATGGATGGTGGGACTGTTTTAACAAGGGTGGAGACGCTCTCGCGCGACGACCCTCGGCCAATCGTGCTAGACCAACCAGGAACTGGCGACAGATGCTCGACAACAAACGGAAGACCTCCCTCATCGCTCTCGTCGGCGCCGTGGCGCTGATGGCGAGTGCGCCTGCGTTCGCGCAGAACGCCGCCGATCCGGCCGCCGCGCCGGCTGCGGCCGCGGCTCCCGCCGACGGCAACGCCGCGCCCGCGGCTGCTCCGGCCGACGCCGGCGCTCCGGCTGCCGAACTGCCGCCTCAGGTGAGCCATGCCGGCAAGCTGAACGTCGGCACGATGTTCATGGACGCCAAGCCCGTCGTTAAGGTGGTGATGATCGGCCTCGTGCTGGCGTCGCTGTTCTCGTGGGCGACCCTGATCACCAAGCTCATCGAGTTCCGCTCGCTGAACCGCACCTCCGACAGCTTCGTCGAAGCGTTCCGCGGCGCGAAGTCGATCACCGACATGGGCCGTATCGCCCAGTCTGAGGATTTCGAAGGCAACCCGCTGGCCGACATGGCCGCCGCGGCTGCCGCCGAAGTCGAGCTCTCCCGCCAGGCCGGCCTGAAGGTCGGCGGCGAGCACCGCGACACCACGATCGATCGTGCGCACTCCGCCGTCGGCGCGGTGCAGGCCTCGCTGGCCCGCCGCCTTTCCAGCGGCATGCAGTTCCTCGCCTCGGTCGGCTCCAACGGTCCGTTCATCGGCCTGTTCGGCACCGTCTACGGGATCATGGACTCCTTCATCGGCATCGCGAACACCAACACCACGAACCTCGCGGTCGTGGCGCCCGGTATCGCCGAAGCGCTGCTGGCCACCGGCCTCGGCCTGTTCGCCGCCATCCCGTCGGTTATCTTCTACAACTACTTCCAGACGCGGATCTCGGCCTACGGCGCTCGCTCTGAAGGGTTCGTCGCTGAACTGATGAACGCGATTTCCCGGCAGCTCGACAAAGGAGCCTAACCCACCATGGGAGCCAAGCTTGCAGGCTCTGGGGGGAAGTACCAGGAAGAGCAGAACAGCGAGATCAACGTCACGCCCTTCGTGGACGTGATGCTGGTCCTCCTGATCATCTTCATGGTCGCGGCGCCGATGACGGCCGTGAACGTGAAGGTGGCTCTGCCTCCGGCTGTGGCGAAAGCCTCGCCCAACCCCCCGAAGCCGATTTACATTTCGCTTCAGCCGAACGGACGCATCTTCATTCAGGACAGCCAGACGGATCTCGCCACTCTTGGCGACGACGTCCGGTCCGCCCTGGGTGCGAAGCGTAACCCGACGAAAGAGCGGATTTTCATCCGGGCCGACAAGGAGGTCCTCTACGGGGACTTCATGGGCGTTATGAACATGCTGCAGGACAACGGGTTCTACAGCGTGGCGCTCGTCGGCGAAGACAAACGTCGGTAGGCGGTGACGCATGGCTGATATTCAACAGCGAGGCGACGTCGCCCACCCCGGACACAATCCGTTCGACATGCCGCGGCCCAAGCAGCGCAAGGGCTTCGTCATGGCGGTTTCGATCGCCGCGATCGCCCACGCTGCGTTGGCGTTCTATTTGTGGAAGAGCAAGTTCGAGGCGAAGTTTCACGAATACTCGGACGACGTGACGGATGTGGCCCTGATCAAGCCTCAGGCTCCGCCTCCGCCGCCTCCGCCGCCGCCGCCGCCGCCGAACACGCCGCCGCCGCCGCCGCCCAAGTTGCAGCCGCGTCCTCCGGCCGCGATGTCGGAAGCGCCGACCATCCCGCCGCTGCCGGTTCCGCCGGTGCCGCAGCGGGTGGAAGAGCCCAAGCCGCCGGCCCCGCCGCCGCCGGAACCGCCGCGCCCGTCGGTCATCACTCAGCCTGACTGGGTGCGACGGCCCTCCGCGGAGGATCTGGAACGGTACTATCCGGAGCGGGCTCAGCGGATGAACGTCGAAGGCCGCGCCAGCATCAGCTGCACGGTCGACGCTCGCGGAACACTGCAAGGCTGTTCGGTCAGTTCGGAAACGCCGGCTGACGGCGGGTTCGGCGACGCCGCGCTTCGCATGAGCAAACTGTTCAAGATGCGCCCCATGACAAAGGATGGCGCGCCTGTCGATGGCGGTCGGATCACCATTCCGATCTCCTTCCGTCTGCCCAAGGGCTGACGACGACGGACACTTGATACGACGGCCCCGGAGTTCGCCTCCGGGGCCGTTTTCTTATGCGGGATGCCGGCTTGATCCCACGGCCCGGCGCGACTACAACCCCGCCCTCGCGACGCGCCGCCTTAGCTCAGTTGGTTAGAGCGCCAGATTGTGGCTCTGGAGGTCCCCCGTTCGATCCGGGGAGGCGGTACCATCGTGAAGGCCTCGACGCCCATGCCGCCGCTGTGCGGGGGAAGCTCGCGGCGACTCCTTGAAATGCGGACGTCAACACAGGTCCTTGCTGGGTGGCCGCATTCGCATGGGCTCTCCATCGTCCAGTTTTGCCGCGAGAGGCGCATGACGACTGCGGAGGTCGTGCATCGGGCGCAAACCTGGGCGATCGGCGCAGCGTCGCTGATCGGCGTCCTGGTTACGCTGTCCGCCGGCCGGGCGGAGGCGACACCGTTGCCTGCGCCAGTCGCAGAGATGATCGAGGCCGCCGCAAACGATCCCCAAGCCCTGCAGACTGTCGTCAAGATCGCCAAGAAGGCCAATCCCGGCTCCATCGCCGAGATCGATGCTCTGGCGGCGCAGGCTCAAGTGCGGGCCGCGGGGCGCAAGGCGCGCGAGGCCGCACAGCAGGGGGGCTTCGGAGGCTGGACCGGCAAGGGCGAGGCGGGAATCAACGTCTCCACCGGAAACACCGATCAGCAGGGTCTCGCGCTGGGGGTTGAGCTCGAGAAGGATGGGCCGAAGTGGTGGCACACGCTCGATGCGACCGCCGACGTGCAGCGCGAGGATGGCGAACTGACCAAGGAACGGTATTTCCTGTCGCTCGCCACCCACTACAAGCTGTCGAGCCGCCTCTATCTGGTGGGCGTCCTCTGGGGCGAGGGCGACCGGTTCGCGGGTTACCATAGCCGCTTCTCCGAAAGCGCCGGAATCGGCTATCGCCTGATCAACAGACCGGGCCTGAAGCTGCGCGCGGAGGCGGGCCCAGCGCTGCGCCAGGCGGACTATCTGGAGACAGGCGACGAACAATCGGGCTCCCTACGCGCCGCGGAATATCTCAGCTGGAAGTTCGCGCCCGGCCAGGAGTTCACGCAGCGGACGATCGCCTACCTGCAATCCGGCAACTCGACCCTGGTCGGTTCGGCCGCGTTGACGACCCGGCTCTACGAAGCTCTGGCCGCGCGGGCCTCGGTGGAGGTGCGCTATGAGAGCCGGCCGCCGCTCGACCGCAAAAACACCGACACGACTACCCGCGTGACGCTGGTCTACAGCTTCTGAGCCTCGGCGGGCGTCGCCGCCCAGGCTGCGAAGGCGCCTTGTGAAAGGCAGTAGCCTTCGATCTGCGCGCATTTGCGTCGCTCCGCCGCAAAATTCTCAGGCGAGCGTCGTTTCCCTGCCATCGACAGGTCCCCATTTGCCAGCTAAATGCCCGCGATTGCGCCACACCGGTCCGTCTCGAACAGGGGTTGGGCCGCGTATTGGCGTGCGCGAGTGGGAGTAGAGGACGAGCGGATGGGGTTCACCCGGCAAGGTCTGTATGATCCGGCGAACGAGCATGACTCGTGCGGCGTGGGTTTCGTGGCCAATATCAAGGGCCGCAAATCCCATGAGGTGATCCAGGCCGGCCTGAAAATTCTGCTCAACCTGGACCACCGCGGCGCGGTCGGCGCCGACCCGCTGGTGGGCGATGGCGCGGGGATTCTGATTCAGATTCCAGACGCGCTCTATCGCGACTGGGCGAACGGCGCGGGCGTGACCCTGCCGCCGCTCGGCGAGTACGCCGTGGCGATGTGCTTCCTGCCGCAGGACGAGGAGGCGCGCGCCGCCGCCGTCCAGCAGTTCGAGAACTTCCTCTCGGTCGAGAAGCAGCCGCTGCTCGGCTGGCGCGACGTGCCCGTCGATACGACCGGCCTGGGCGAGGCGGTGCTCGCCTCGATGCCCGTGGTCCGCCAGTGCTTCATCGGGCGCGGCACGACGATCCGCGACCAGGACGCGCATGAGCGCAAGCTGCTGGCAGTGCGCAAACAGATCCAGAACCCGCTGGCCGACCTGGCGGTGAAGCGGAACCTGCCGGGGCTCTCGCAGCTCTACATCCCGTCGTTGTCGACGCGCACGGTGGTCTACAAGGGGCTGCTGCTCGCCGGCCAGGTAGGGACCTTCTATAAGGACCTCGCCGATCCTCTGGCGGCCTCTGCGCTGGCGCTGGTGCACCAGCGATTCTCGACCAACACCTTCCCGTCGTGGAAGCTGGCCCACCCGTACCGGTTCATCGCCCACAACGGCGAGATCAACACCGTTCGCGGCAACGTGAACTGGATGAACGCGCGGCGCCGCTCGATGGAGAGCGAGCTGCTCGGCCCCGATCTGCACAAGATGTGGCCGCTGATCCCGCACGGCCAATCGGACACCGCCTGCCTCGACAACGCGCTCGAGCTGCTGGTCGCCGGCGGCTATCCGCTGGCCCATGCGGTGATGATGCTGATTCCGGAGGCCTGGGCGGGCAACCCGCTGATGGATCCGAAGCGGAAGGCCTTCTACGAGTACCACGCGGCCTTGATGGAGCCGTGGGACGGCCCCGCCGCGGTGGCCTTCACCGACGGCCGCCAGATCGGCGCGACGCTCGACCGCAACGGCCTGCGCCCGGCGCGCTTCGTCATCACCGACGAAGACAATGTGATCATGGGCTCGGAAGTCGGCGTGCTCGACGTTCCCGACGAGAAGATCGTCCGCAAGTGGCGCCTGCAGCCTGGCAAGATGTTGCTGATCGACATGGAAGCCGGTCGCATCATCGAGGACGAGGAGATCAAGGCCAGTCTCGCCCAGGCCGAGCCTTACGAGCAGTGGCTCTCCGAGACGCAGTTCAAGCTGGAGGAGCTGTCGCTCGGCGACGGCGGCCATCCGCGCCCCAACGACCCCTCGGCGCTGCTCGATCAGCAGCAGGCCTTCGGCTACACCCAGGAAGACATCGCCTTCTTCCTGGAGCCGATGGCGCGCAGCGGCGACGATCCGATCGGCTCGATGGGGTCCGACACGCCCATCGCCGTTCTCTCGGCCAAGCCGAAGCTGCTCTACGAGTACTTCAAGCAGAACTTCGCCCAGGTGACGAACCCGCCGATCGACCCGATCCGCGAGGAGCTCGTCATGAGCCTGGTGTCAATGATCGGTCCTCGGCCGAACCTGCTCGGCCGCCAGGCCGGCTCGCACAAGCGGCTCGAAGTCTCGCAGCCGATCCTCACCGACGAGGATCTGCAAAAGATCCGCTCGATCCACGAACTGCTGGACGGCGCTTTCCGCACCGCCACGCTCGATGCGACCTGGCCGGCGGAAGAAGGCGGCGACGGCCTCGAGGCCGCGCTCGAACGCCTCTGCGCCGAAGCCACGGAACAGGTGCTGGCCGACGCCAACATCCTGATCCTGTCCGACCAGGCGGCCTCGGCCGATCGCATCCCGATCCCGGCGGCGCTCGCCACGGCGGCGGTGCACCACCACCTGATCCGTCAGGGCCTGCGCATGCAGACCGGCCTCGTCGTCGAGACCGGCGAGGCGCGCGAGGTGCACCATTTCTGCGTGCTGGCAGGCTACGGCGCCGAAGCCGTGAACCCCTATCTGGCGTTCCAAACCCTGGAGCAGATCCGGGTGGAGAGCGGCCTGCCGCTCAGCGCCTACGAGGTTCGCAAGAACTACATCAAGGCGATCGGTAAGGGCGTGCTGAAGGTGATGTCCAAGATGGGCATCTCCACCTATCAGTCCTACTGCGGCGCGCAGATCTTCGACGCCGTCGGCCTCTCGGGCGGTCTGGTGGAGAAGTACTTCACCGGCACGGCCACCACGATTGAGGGCGTGGGCCTGCGGGAAATCGCCGAGGAGAGCGTGCGGCGCCACCGCGACGCCTTCAGCGACAACCCGATCTACAAGAACATGCTGGACGTCGGCGGCCAGTACGCCTGGCGTCTGCGCGGCGAGGCGCACGCCTGGAACCCGGAATCGATCTCGAAGCTGCAGCACGCCGTCCGCGGCAACCTGCCTGACGAGTACCGACAGTTCTCGCGCTCGATCAATGAGCAGAGTGAACGGCTGCTGACCATCCGAGGCCTGATGCGCCTCAAACCGTCGGACCAGGCGGTTCCGCTGGACGAGGTCGAGCCTGCCTCGGAGATCGTCAAGCGCTTCGCCACCGGCGCAATGTCCTTCGGCTCGATCAGCCGCGAGGCGCACACCACGCTGGCGCTGGCGATGAACCGCATCGGCGGCCGTTCGAACACCGGCGAGGGCGGCGAAGAATCCGACCGCTTCAAGCCGCTGCCGAACGGCGATTCGATGCGCTCGCGCATCAAGCAGGTCGCGTCGGGTCGCTTCGGCGTCACGGCCGAGTACCTGGTCAACGCCGACGACATCCAGATCAAGATGGCCCAGGGCGCCAAGCCCGGGGAGGGCGGCCAACTGCCCGGCCACAAGGTCGACCGCAACATCGCCCGCGTCCGTCACTCGACGCCGGGCGTGGGCCTGATCAGCCCGCCGCCGCACCACGACATCTATTCGATCGAGGATCTGGCGCAGCTGATCCACGACCTGAAGAACGTCAATCCGGGCGCCCGCATCTCCGTGAAGCTGGTGTCGGAAGTGGGCGTGGGCACCGTGGCCGCCGGCGTCGCCAAGGCGCGCGCCGACCACGTGACCATCTCCGGCTTCGAAGGCGGCACCGGCGCCTCGCCGCTGACCTCGCTGACGCACGCTGGCTCGCCTTGGGAGATCGGCCTAGCCGAGACCCAGCAGACCCTGCTGCTGAACGGCCTGCGCACGCGGATCTGCGTGCAGGTCGACGGCGGTCTGCGCACCGGCCGCGACGTGGCGGTGGGCGCGCTGCTCGGCGCCGACGAGTTCGGCTTCGCCACCGCGCCGCTGATCGCGGCCGGCTGCATCATGATGCGCAAGTGCCACCTCAACACCTGCCCGGTGGGGGTGGCGACCCAGGACCCGGTGCTGCGCGCGCGCTTCACCGGCCAGCCCGAGCACGTGATCAACTACTTCTTCTTCGTCGCCGAAGAGCTGCGGGAGATCATGGCCGAGATGGGCTTCCGCACGGTCAACGAGATGATCGGGCGCGTGGACCGGATCGACATGCGGCCGGCGCTGGATCACTGGAAGGCGCACGGCGTCGACCTATCGAAGATCCTCTATTCGGCGCCGGCGGAAGCGGCGAAGGGCCTCTGGAACACGGACCGTCAGGACCATGGGCTGGGCAAGGCGCTCGACCACTCGCTGATCGCCGACGCCAAGGCCGCGCTCGAAGGCGGCGCGCCCGTCCAGGGCGAATACCAGGTGCGCAACATCAACCGCACCGTGGGCGCGATGCTGTCGGGCGAGGTGGCCAAGCGCTATGGCCATGCCGGCCTGGCCGACGAGACGATACAGCTGAAGTTCCTCGGCACCGCCGGGCAGAGCTTCGGCGCCTTTCTGGCCCGCGGCGTGAGCCTGGAGCTGGAAGGCGACGCCAACGACTACGTTGGCAAGGGCCTGTCGGGCGGCCGGGTGATCGTGCGTCAGCCAAAGGGCTCCAAGCGCGAGCCGACGCGCAACATCATCATCGGCAACACGGTGCTCTACGGGGCCATCGCCGGCGAAGCCTATTTCGAAGGCGTCGGCGGCGAGCGCTTTGCGGTGCGCAACTCGGGCGCGGTGGCGGTGGTCGAAGGCGTGGGCGACCACGGCTGCGAATACATGACCGGCGGCGTGGTCGTAGTGCTGGGCGACACCGGGCGCAACTTCGCGGCCGGCATGAGCGGCGGCGTGGCCTACGTCTACGACCCGGCCGGGCGTTTCCGCGCGCTGTGCAACACCGCCATGGTCGAGATCGAGGAGATCGCTCCGGCCACGGCGCCGACCGCCGCGGACGAAGCCTCCAGGCCGACTCAGCGTGCGATTTCCGTCGAGAACAACGGCATGGGCGACATGCTGCGGTTCGACGCGGAGCGGCTGCGTATCCTCGTCGAGCGACATCAGCTCTACACGGGCTCGAAACGCGCGGCGGACCTGCTGGCCGACTGGGACAAGGCGCTCGCTTCCTTCGTAAAGGTGATGCCGACGGACTACCGCCGCGCCCTGGTCGATATGCAGGCGCAGCGCGAAGCCACGCCCGTCGCCGCCGAGTAGCCGCGTAACACTCCAGACTTGGCCTGCCTGACCACCTTGGTCGGGCGGGCCGATCAGGATCGTCGTCCTTTGGTTCGAGCCCTCGCGCTGTCGCGAATGGGGGAGGGCTCTTAAGAGTTGGAGACCCGCCAATGGGCAAGCCCACCGGATTTCTCGAGATCGAGCGCCACGACCGGAGCTACGACGCGCCGGCCGAGCGGCTGAAGCACTACAAGGAATTCGTCCGGCCGCTGCCGGGTGCGGAGCTGCGCGAGCAGGCCTCGCGCTGCATGAACTGTGGCATTCCGTTCTGTCACCAGGGCTGCCCGGTGAACAACCAGATCCCGGACTTCAACGACCTGGTCTATCGGGACGGATGGCGCGCGGCGCTCGAGAACCTGCAGTCGACCAACAACTTCCCGGAGTTTACCGGCCGCATCTGCCCCGCGCCCTGCGAGGCGTCGTGCACGCTGAACATCGAGGACACCCCGGTCACCATCAAGACGATCGAGTGCGAGATCGTCGACCGCGGCTGGACCGAGGGCTGGATCACGCCGCAGCCGAGCCCGCGCGGCACCGGCAAGCGTGTCGCCGTCGTGGGCTCCGGCCCGGCGGGCCTGGCCTGCGCCCAGCAGTTGGCCCGCGCCGGCCATGCCGTCACCGTGTTCGAGAAGAACGACCGCGTCGGCGGCCTGCTGCGCTACGGCATCCCCGACTTCAAGATGGAGAAGCACCTCATCGACCGCCGCATCAAGCAGATGGAGGCGGAAGGGGTGATCTTCCGGACCAACTTCGAAGTGGGCGCGACGGTCTCCGTCGCCCGCCTGCTCGACGACTACCACGTCATGGTGATGTCCGGCGGCGCCGAAAAGCCGCGCGACCTGGCGGCTCCGGGCCGCGAGCTTCCGGGCGTGCACTTCGCCATGGAGTTCCTGACCCAGCAGAACAAGCGCAACGCCGGCGACGCCGAGCCGGTGGCAGCGCCGAACGGCACGATCAGCGCCAAGGGCAAGCACGTCATCGTCATCGGCGGCGGCGACACCGGCTCCGACTGCATCGGCACCTCCAACCGCCACGGGGCGGCCTCGGTCACCCAGCTCGAGATCATGCCGCGACCGCCGGAGAAGGAGAACAAGTCGCTCTCCTGGCCAGATTGGCCGCTGAAGCTGCGCACCTCGTCCAGCCACGAAGAAGGTTGCGACCGCGAATTCGCCGTCGCGACGAAGCGCTACATCGCCAAGGACGGCAAGGTCTCGGCGATCGAGTGCGTGCGCTTGGAATGGGCCCCCGACGACCAGGGCCGCATGCAGATGCAGGAGGTGGCGGGCTCGGAGTTCGAGCTGAAGGCCGACCTGGTGTTGCTGGCGATGGGCTTCGTCAGCCCGGTGCGGGAGGGCCTGGTGGAGCAGGGCGGCGTCGAGCTCGACCCGCGCGGCAACGTCAAGGCCAACGTCGTCGACTACCGCACCTCGGCGCCTAACATCTTCTCCTGCGGCGACATGCGCCGCGGCCAGTCCCTGGTCGTCTGGGCGATCCGCGAGGGCCGCCAGTGCGCCCGCTCGGTCGACGAATACCTGATGGGCTCGACCAAGCTGCCGAGGTAGGGCGCACAAAGATCCTCCCCCATCGGGGGAGGCGGCCGAAGGCCGGAGGGGGCCTCCACTCAGATGTGGATGGAAGCCGTCAGGTCGGACTGTCTGAGCGGAAGCCCCCTCAGTCCCGTCGGGACAGCTCCCCTGAGGGGGAGCATCTTCCTCAGTACCTGGGCTCGCCGTTCTCCCAGTAGTACCGGCGGCTGGACGGGTCGTAGTAGTAATAGCGGCCGGCGCGCTCGTCGTAGTACTGGCGTCGGTTCGCGTGCTGCGCACCGCAGCCACCGTCCTCGCGGCACCCTTTGTAGGCGCCCACCCCGCCGCCGACCGCCGCGCCGATCGCTGCGCCTGCGCCCACGCCCAGATCGCCCGACACCGCGCCCAGCGCACCGCCTGCGAGCGCGCCGATCGCTGCGCCCGTCAGCGCCTGGTTCTGCACGTTGCGGCTCGGGCTGCTCTCGGTTGACGCGCAGCCGGCGACCAGCGCGGCGGCGCCGCAAACTGCGACGAGCTGTTTGAGCATCGAATTCCTCCTGCACATGAGACCGAAGCGGGATGCGGCCCGATTCGTTCGACGCTAGGTCGGACTGAAGGCGGAATGGCGGCGCTTCAGAGCGCTCGCTCGACGGCGGCGACAAGCGCCTCGGCACGGTTGATCCAACGGTGCTCCGCCTGCGCGCGCATCGCCCCCGCGCGCGCGATCTTGCCGGCGCGATCCGCATCCGCCACGAGACCGCCAAGCGAGTCCGGCATCGCCGCCAGCTCACGCCAGGCGAAGGTGGCGATTTCGCAGCCCGCCTCGAAGGCGTCGTCGTAGTAGCGGCTGGCGTCGGAGAACACCGCCGCGCCGGCGCACATGGCGGTGAACACCCGCTCGTGCCCGCCGGCCACGAAGCCATTGTTGAGGTTGAGCACCACCCGCGCCCGCCGGAGCGTGTGCAGCGTCTCGGCGAAGCTCCCCACGCCGCCGAAAACGAAGGACGGGTGCGCCTCGAGCATCGGCTCCCAGCCGTTTCCCCAGACGTGCAGCGGCAGCCCGGCCCGGCCGATCGCGCGCAGCGCCGCGTCGCGATGGTAGGCCTCGGCGAAGCTCTGCACGGTCGCGACGAGCGGCGTGGCGTCCTGCAGAAACTGGGGCGTAAGCTGGACGCCCATGCGGCTGAGCACATTGCTCAAGGCCGCTATGACCGGCAGTCCGCCGTCGGCCACCATCTGCTCGGCCATGTCCGAGACCAACGTCTTCGCCGGGGTGTCGGGCCATCCCCGCCAGGGCGTCGAGGGCGTTCCGCGAAAGGTGCCGGTGAACATCAGCGGGATGTCCCGGCGGGCGAACGCGTCCTCGGCAAGCTCCGGCGATTCCGGCAGCTCGTTGGCGCCGGGCGGCAGGAAATCCAGGCTGCTGAAGTTCGACGCGCAGGGCAGGGACCTGGCGTAGTCCAGGTGCGTGCGGTCGAGGAAGAGGGCGACGCTTCTTCGAACCGGCGTCTGCAGGCGAACGGCGTGATGGCAGGGGTGGTCGACGTGGAGGGACGCGAACACGACGTCCAGTGCGTCGTAGGCTGACCGGCTTCCAAGCCGCAGGTCGTGGCCGCCGCCGCCGAAGGTGAAGGCGCAATCGCCGGGATCGCGGATCCAGGCCTCGAGTTGCGCAGTGACGTCCGGAGCGGCCATGTCGACGATGCGCGCCTCGTAGCCGAGCTCGACCAGCGCCTGGGCAAGCTGATCGACGTGCAGCCGCAGCGAGCCGTATTGCGACGGGCCTTTGAACAGAGCGAAGCGCAAAGCCGACCGTCCTGACGGCGAAAGGCTCTCTTATTCCGACGATTCCGCAGCCTGGGCGAGCAGGCCAAGGCGCTCTTCGTACCGCGCGGCCTGGGTCGCCAGTCGCGTCGCTTCGGCCGCTGGCGCGTAGGCTAGCGCCGTTCGCCAGCACCCCGCTTGAAAAGCCGCGTAGCAGATTTCGAAGAACAGCAGGGCGGCGGGATGCGGCCGCTCGCCCGTGGCGTCCCGCACCGCATCGCGAACCCGGGCGAGCTCGTGGGCGGTGAGGTCGAACTCCAGCTTGGCGCCGGCGATATCCCAGTCGATCTCCTGGGCGCCGACGAGATCATGGCTCGCCGAATGATCGAGGGCGTCGGCCTTGAGGATCAGGTCGTCGGGCGTGCGCAGCCACTCCCACACATGCAGTCGCCCGTCGACGTGGACACGTTGGCCAGCGGGTGCGGAGACCAGCCGCGGTAATACGCGCAGCAGGCCTCGCGCCGTGTCAGGGCCAAGAGCCTCACGAATGTTGGCCTGCGCCATCTCCGCCAAGACTTCGCGGCTTGCGCCTTCGTGGTCTTCGGCGGGGAAGGCCATGGCGCGAAAGCCGAGGTAGGCGCCTAGCTGCTCGACGAAGCGTTGGCGGGGCAGGGGACCAGGGGCGCCCGTCTCCTCCCACCGCTCCAGCAGAAATCCGCGGCGCAACGCCAGAGGTTCCGGCGTGAAGCCCGCGCGGTGCAAGGCGATCGCCCGGTCGAGCTTGGCCTCGCCGATCACGCCCAGGCCGGCGAATCGCGCGAGCCACTGCCCGGAAGCGGAGTGCAGGCGGAACTTCAGCCGCTCCCGCGCCGGGTAGGCTGGGGGCGTCTCGGCGAAGCGCCCGGCCGCGCGCCAGGCCCCGCCGGAGAGGTTGTCGACCCTTGCGACCTGCCCGGTCAGGTCGCTGAACCAGTCGGCGAGCGGCGTCTCGGCGACGAGGTCCTCGAAGGTGGCGACCGCACGCGCGGCGCTGGCCCAGCGCGTGCGGTGGCGCAGATCGACGGCGGGTCCCAGCCCGCCAAGTTGGCTGGGCAGGAAGACGATCCGATCGCTGCTGACGCCCAGGCTCGCCAGCAAGTCGGCCGTAGCCTCGAATGACCCGCCCGCGGCGGCGGACCCCTCGTCGACGATGGCGAACGGCCCTTGGTGCGCTGTTAACAAGGCGCGGATCTGACTGGAGGCGTGCAGCTCACGTTGCGACGCCGGGCCGGTCGCTCGGAGGGTGACGACGGTGCGCGCGCCAGTGGCGGCCGCCACTAGAGCGCCCAGCGCTGCGCCGGCGCTGCGTAGGCCGATCACCAGCGGGGGCGCGGGCCACGGATGCTCCGCCGCGGCTTTGAGATAGGCTTCGGGATAGACGGCGTCCAAGGCGAAGGCCCTGGGTGTGAAGATGGTCACCCGCTCGGGCAACTGCTGGATCGCCAGCTCCATCAACTCCGGCGTGACCCCCGATCCGATGGCGGCGAAGCCGCTCCAGGCCGAGGCGGTGAGCTTGCGCGCAAGCATCAGCGTCAGCGCCATGGCGGCGTCCTGCGCCGGGCTCAGCTCATCGAAGCCGCGCCCTTGCATCTCCGCATCGGCGATCCCCTGCAGCAGGCCTGCCGTCTCGAGGAAGGCGGACGTGAGAAGGTCGTGTCGCCGCGGCCCCGGCTCGCAGTGTTCGACCGTATTCAGCGCCGCGGTGATCGAGCGCAGGACCTGACGCGGGGCGGCGGTCGCGTCTCGGTCGCCATGGACCAGCATCTCAGCCCTCGGACATGACCGTCGCAGGATGACCCTTCGCTCGGTTCGTGGCGAGTCCCCGCCAAAAGGTTGTCTGCTGGACGCTTCGGGTCGATGCTCCGAGCTGTCGGCGGCCGAACCTAGGGAAGGCGGAACGGCTTCTCCGGTGGCGGCCGACGACCAGACCGGAACAAGGTCTGCGCACAACCATTGCTTGGTTGGAGGGCGCTGCGCCTGGCGGCGCCCGCGGCGGGTGTGGCGATGGCCCCGCTCACCGCTTAAGCGGAGCGAAGGGCATGCAGTTAGAGCCCGCCGGCGCCGATCCTGGACGTGATGGGAAGGGCCTGCCCAAGTCCCGCACGGAGACCCGCATCGGCCCCGCCGCCATCCGCGCCTATGACATCCGCGGTCACGCCGGGCGGGACATCGACCGCGGCGGCGCTTACGCGCTGGGCCTTTCCTATGCGGCCGAGGCGCGCAAAGCCGGGGTCACCCGCGTCGGCGTCTGCCGCGACGGACGTGTGAGTTCCCCCACACTGGAGCAGGCGCTGGTCTGGGGTCTCATGGACGGCGGCATGCGGGTCGAACGGCTGGGCCTCGGTCCCACGCCGATGCTCGCCTACGCCGCTCGCGAGCTGGGCCTGGGCGGCGCCATCATGGTGACCGCCTCGCACAATCCGGCCGCGGAGAACGGTTTCAAGATCCTGCTGGGCGACGAGCGGGTGCACGGCGATCACCTGAAGGCGATGGTGCACGGCCCCTGCGAGCGCGACATCTGCGGCTCGGCGCGACGCACGACGATCATGGACGCCTATGTCGCCGAGCTGGCGCGCGCCGCCGAAGGCATGGCGCCCCTCAAGGTCGCCTGGGACTGCGGGCACGGCGCCACGGGGCCGGTCGTCGAGCGGCTGGCGCCGTCGCTGCCGGGCGAACACATCCTGCTGCACACCGAGGTCGACGGGCGGTTTCCAGCGCATCACCCCGATCCGGCGGTCGCCGACAACCTCTCCCACCTCGCCGAAGCGGTGCTCGCCAACGGCTGCGATCTGGGCGTGGCGTTCGACGGCGATGGCGACCGGTTGGGCGTGGTCGACGCCCAGGGCCGCATCCTTTGGGCCGACCAGCTGCTGCTGCTGCTGGCTCGGGACCTGCTGGCGCGTGAGCCGGGCGCCGGCGTGGTGGCGGATGTGAAGTGCTCGAAGGTGCTGTTCGACGGCGTGGAGGCGGCCGGCGGTCACTGCGATCTGTCGCCGTCCGGTTATGTGCTGGTGCGCGAGACGATGCTGGAGAAGGGCGCCGCGATCGGCGGCGAGCTCACCGGGCACATCTTCTTCGCCGACGCCTGGGGCGGGGTCGATGACGCGATCTACTGCGCCATCCGCACCTTCCAGGCGATCTCGCGCCTGCAGGGCGGCTTGGCCGCTTTCCGCGATAGCCTGCCGCCGAGCTTCGCTACGCCCGAGCTGCGCATCGCCTGTCCCGAGGCTCGCAAGGCGGGCGTGGTCGCCGAGGTCGGCGAGCGCTTGGTGCGTGAAGGCGCCAATGTCGACGACGAACTCGGCGTCCGTGTGGAGACCGCCGACGGCTGGTGGCTTCTGCGCGCCTCCGGCACCGAGGCCAAGCTCACCTGCCGGTGCGAGAGCATTCATCCCGAAGGCCTGGACCGGCTGCGCGCCGAGCTCAGGCGTCAGCTGCAGTTGAGCGGGATAGACGCCGAAGTCTGACTGTGGGGCGTCAGACGTCGAACAGGGCGAACTCCTCGCCGCGCTGGCGCGTCAGCAGCGGGCGCGCGACGTTGTAGACCGGCGTCCCGCGCGGCGTATGGCCCTGGTAGGCTCCGGAATGGGCATGGCCGTGCAGCACCAGCTTCACGCCGTCGAAGCGGTCGATGGTTTCACCCATCCGCGCCGACCCCAGAAAGGGGAAGATTTCCGGCGGTTCGCCTTCCAGCGTCTCGGCGATCGGCGAGTAGTGCAGCACCACCACGGTACGCTCGGTCTTGAGCATCCGCAGCGAGCTTTCGAGCTTCAGATTCTCGTCAACCGAGGCCTGAACGAAGGCCTTGATCGCGGGCTCGCCGAAGGGGCTGAGCATGTTGCGCCCGTAACCGCCGATGAACCCCTTGGCGCCGGCGAAGCCCACGCCCTCGACCTCGTAGGCCTCTCCGTCGAGCAGCTTGACGCCGGCTTGGTGCAGGATGCGCGCGACCTCCTGCGGCTGCCCACATTCGTAGTCGTGGTTGCCGAGCACGCCGACCACCGGGATCGTCAACGCCTGCAGATCCTCGGCCAGGATCTCGGCCTCTGGCGTCTTGCCGAAGTTGGTCAGGTCGCCGCAGAGTGCGAGCGCGTCGGCCACCTGACTGATGCGGGAGAACAGCTCGCGGTACGGGCGCTCAGCGTTTTCGCCGATGTGCAGGTCGCCCAGAGCGGCCAGCCGCATAGGTCCCGCCGACGGGTTAGCCGATAGGCTCATGCCGTTCCTCCAGGCCCTTGCCGACGACGTCGGCGAACCCCCATTCGGTGATGTCGGTCACGTAGTCGCGGGGGCTGAACAGCCGGCCGCGGCAGACTTTAACCCGGGCGGGCGGCAGGCTGACCTGCGCGGCCAGCCGCGTCGTCAGCTCCTCCATCAATTCCCGCGGAATTAGATTGCGTTCCGTCGGATAGATGAAGCGGAAGTTCAACAGGTGCGTCAGTAGCACTTCCCAGTACGGCTCCATGTAGCGGAGCAGCCGATCCCACTCGATCCGGTCGTGGGCGCGTAGAATGACGTGCGCCACGTCGGCGCCGTCGTAGCGGTAACGGTCCTGGATGAACATCTTCGAGACCAGCAGTTCGGTCGGCGGGGTGATCATCGCGCGACTGCCATAGACCTCGATCGTCGGATTGCCGCGAAACCAGTCGTCGGTGATCGGCGCGGTGCCGTTCGACATGGCGAAGATCACATCAAAGAAATGGTGGTCGCACCAGACCTTGGCGATCCAGCGCTCGTCCTCCACCTCGGCGCGATAGCCGCGGGCCTGGAAGTAGGCGAGAATCTTGGGGAAATCGCCCGCTTTGCAAAAAACGTCGAGGTCCTTCGTCGGCCTGATTATTCCCGTATAGGCTGTGATGGCGTAGGTGCCCGACAACAGGAACGGCACGCCGGATTCGTTAAGCAAACGCAGGCTCTCGGCGTAGTACGCCTCGGCCTCGGGGGGAGGCTCGAACGACGAGGCGTCATAGGTTTGCGACATGAGGCGGAAGGCGTCCCAGTTTCTGCAGCGCGCTCGGCGCCCTCGGCCCAAACGACAGCGCAGCCGCACGGTTCCGCGCGCACCCTAGGGAGAACACCTAAGGTCGTGATTGTTTTTTCATCGTTTTCACCCTAGATTCCCTAGCGAGGGAGTTCGTTCGCGGCGTGAGTCAGCCGCTCGTCGGCGGCCTTCCACCTACCGAAAAAATTCTTAGGTCAAGCTGGAACCCGCAGGCGGTCTCGGCAGTTCCACCGCCAGGGCGGGGGTGTGTCTTGTTGCGCCGACTTGGTGCGACAATGCACGGCCCCGTCGCCGCCACGCTGGTCTCCGGGGAAGAAATGCCGCAATCGTCGACGACCGCTGCCCGTACGGCCGCGAAGAAGACTCGCGCCCCGCGCGCATCCAAGCTGGACATGCCGCTGGAAACCGCCGACCTGCTGGCGGCGCTGCGTGCGTTCCGTCGCGGGGACTTCTCGGTGCGGCTGCCAAAAGGCCTGGCCGGCGTCAGCGGTGAAATCGCCGAGGCCTTCAACGAGGTGGTCGAGCTCAACGACCGCATGACCAAGGAGTTCGACCGGCTGGGCGAGACGGTCGGCCGGCAGGGCAAGATCAATCACCGGGCGAAGCTGCCGGGCGCGCAAGGCTCTTGGGCCGCCAGCGTCGATGCGGTCAACGCCCTGATCGCCGACATGGTGCACCCCACCGCCGAAATGGCTCGCGTGATCGGCGCCGTGGCCAAGGGCGACCTTTCGCAGACCATGGACCTGGAGAACGAGGAGCGGCCGCTGCGCGGCGAGTTCCTGCGCACCGGCAAGGTGGTGAACACCATGGTGGGCCAGCTCGGCTCTTTCGTGTCGGAAGTGACCCGCGTGGCGCGCGAAGTCGGCACCGAAGGCAAGCTCGGCGGCCAGGCGCAGGTGAAGGGCGTCGCCGGCGCCTGGAAGGACCTGACCGACAACGTGAACCTTATGGCCGCGAACCTGACCGGCCAGGTGCGGAACATCGCCGAGGTGACCACCGCGGTCGCCAACGGCGACCTCTCCCGCAAGATCACCGTCGACGTGAAAGGCGAGGTGCTGGAGCTGAAGAACACCATCAACACCATGGTGGACCAGCTGAACTCGTTCGCCTCGGAAGTGACCCGCGTGGCGCGCGAGGTCGGCACCGAGGGCAAGCTCGGCGGCCAGGCGCAGGTGAAGGGCGTGGCCGGCACCTGGAAGGAGCTGACCGACAACGTGAACCTGATGGCCGGCAACCTGACCGGCCAGGTGCGGAACATCGCCGAAGTCACCACCGCCGTGGCGCGGGGCGACCTCTCCAAGAAGATCACCGTCGACGTGCGGGGCGAGATCCTGGAGCTGAAGAACACCATCAACACCATGGTGGACCAGCTGAACGCCTTCGCCTCGGAAGTGACCCGGGTGGCCCGTGAGGTCGGCACCGAAGGCAAACTCGGCGGCCAGGCGCGCGTGGAAGGCGTCACCGGCGCCTGGAAGGACCTCACCGACAACGTGAACTTCATGGCCGCCAACCTGACCGGTCAGGTGCGGAACATCGCCGAAGTGACCACCGCGGTGGCCAACGGCGACCTCTCCAAGAAGATCACCGTCGACGTGCGGGGCGAGATCCTGGAGCTGAAGAACACCATCAACACCATGGTGGACCAGCTGAACGCCTTCGCCTCGGAAGTGACGCGCGTGGCCCGCGAAGTCGGCACGGAGGGCAAGCTCGGCGGTCAGGCGCAGGTGAAGGGCGTGACCGGGGCCTGGAAGGACCTGACCGACAACGTGAACCTGATGGCCGCCAACCTGACCGGCCAGGTGCGGAACATCGCCGAGGTGACCACGGCCGTCGCCATGGGCGACCTGTCGAAGAAAATCACCGTCGACGTGCGCGGTGAGATCTTGGAGCTGAAGAACACCATCAACACCATGGTGGACCAGCTGAACGCCTTCTCGTCCGAGGTGACGCGGGTGGCCCGCGAGGTCGGCACCGAGGGAAAGCTGGGCGGCCAGGCGAACGTGAAGGGCGTCGGCGGCGCCTGGAAGGAGCTGACCGACAACGTGAACTTCATGGCCGGCAACCTGACCGGTCAGGTGCGGAACATCGCCGAGGTGACCACCGCGGTGGCCAACGGCGACCTCTCCAAGAAGATCACCGTCGACGTGAAGGGCGAGATCCTGGAGCTGAAGAACACCATCAACACCATGGTGGACCAGCTGAACGCCTTCGCATCGGAAGTGACCCGGGTGGCGCGTGAGGTGGGCACCGAGGGCAAGCTCGGCGGCCAGGCGCAGGTGAAGGGCGTCACCGGCACCTGGAAGGAGCTGACCGACAACGTGAACCTGATGGCCGGCAACCTGACCGGCCAGGTGCGGAACATCGCCGAGGTGACCACCGCGGTCGCCATGGGCGACCTCTCCAAGAAGATCACCGTCGACGTGCGGGGCGAGATCTTGGAGTTGAAGAACACCATCAACACCATGGTGGACCAGCTGAACTCGTTCGCCTCGGAAGTGACCCGCGTGGCGCGCGAGGTCGGCACCGAGGGCAAGCTCGGCGGCCAGGCGCAGGTGAAGGGCGTGGCCGGCACCTGGAAGGAGCTGACCGACAACGTGAACCTGATGGCCGGCAACCTGACCGGCCAGGTGCGGAACATCGCCGAAGTCACCACCGCCGTGGCGCGGGGCGACCTCTCCAAGAAGATCACCGTCGACGTGCGGGGCGAGATCCTGGAGCTGAAGAACACCATCAACACCATGGTGGACCAGCTGAACGCCTTCGCCTCGGAAGTGACCCGGGTGGCCCGCGAGGTCGGCACCGAAGGCAAACTCGGCGGTCAGGCGCAGGTGCCCGGCGTCGCCGGCACCTGGAAGGACCTGACCGACAACGTGAACATGATGGCCGCCAACCTGACCGGCCAGGTGCGGAATATCGCCGACGTCGTGACCGCGGTGGCCATGGGCGATCTGAAGCGCAAGCTGACGCTGGACGCCAAGGGCGAGATCGCCGCGCTCGCCGACACCATCAACGGCATGATCGAGACTCTGGCGACCTTCGCCGACCAGGTGACCAACGTGGCCCGCGAGGTGGGGATCGAGGGCAAGCTGGGCGGCCAGGCGCGGGTGCCGGGCGCGGCGGGCCTGTGGCGTGACCTGACCGACAACGTGAACGCCATGGCCGCCAACCTGACCACCCAGGTGCGCGCCATCGCCGAGGTGTCGACCGCCGTGACCAAGGGCGACCTGACCCGCTCCATCACCGTTGAAGCCTCCGGCGAAGTGGAGGAATTGAAGAACAACATCAATGAGATGATCCGCAATCTTAAGGATCAGACGTTGAAGAACACCGAGCAGGACTGGCTGAAGACCAACCTCGCCCGGTTCACCCGTATGCTGCAGGGCGAGCGGGACCTGTCGACGGTGTCGAACCTGGTGCTGTCGGAGCTGGCCCCGCTGATCAACGCCCAGCACGCGGTGTTCTACATCTCCGACCGCGACGACGACGGCCAGATGGTGATGAACCTTGCGGCCTCCTACGCCTTCAACAACCGCAAGCACCTGGCCAGCCAGTTCAAGCTGCGCGAGGGGCTGATCGGCCAGTCGGCCTACGAGAAGTCGCGGATCCTGCTGACCAACGTGCCCAAGGATTACGTGCAGATCTCGTCAGGCCTCGGCGAAGCGCCGCCGGCCAATATCATCGTGCTTCCGGCGCTGTTCGAAGGCGAGGTTAAGGCGGTGATCGAGCTCGCCACCTTCGGCGAGTTCAACGAGACCCAGCAGCAGTTCCTCGACCAACTGATGGAATCCATCGGCATCGTCTTGAACACCATCGCCGCCAACATGCGGACCGAAGGCCTGCTCAAGCAGTCGCAGCTGCTGACCTCCGAGCTGCAGGCGCAGCAGGAGGAGCTGAAGAAGACCAACGACCGGCTGGAGCAGCAGGCCGCGTCCCTCCGTCAGTCGGAAGAGCTGCTCCGCGCCAAGCAGGAAGAGCTGCAGCAGACCAACGCCGAGCTGCAAGAGAAGGCGCATCTGCTGTCGGTGCAGAACCAGCAGGTGGAAGCCAAGAACCGCGAAGTCGAGCAGGCCAAACTCGCGCTCGAGGACAAGGCCGAGCAGCTGGCGCTGACGTCGAAGTACAAGTCCGAATTCCTGGCCAACATGAGCCACGAGCTGAGGACGCCGCTGAACTCGCTGCTGATCCTCTCCAAGCTGCTGGGCGACAACGGTCAGGGCAACTTGTCGGACAAGCAGGTGGAGTTCGCCCGCAACATCCACGACGCGGGCACCGACCTCTTGGGCCTGATCAACGACATTCTCGACCTATCCAAGATCGAGTCCGGCACGGTCACGCTGGACATCGGCGAGATGTCCTTCGCCTCGCTGCGCGACCAGGTGGACCGGATGTTCAGCCAGGTGGCGGCCGACAAGAAGCTCGACTTCCGGGTCGAGCTCGACGCGGCGCTGCCGCGCTCGATGTACACCGACGACAAGCGGCTGCAGCAGGTGATCAAGAACCTGCTGTCGAACGCCTTCAAGTTCACCGAGCGGGGCCACGTGAAGCTGAAGGTCGCGCGCGCCGCCGCCGGCTGGAATCCCACCAACGACCACCTGAACACCGCCGGACAGGTGCTGGCGATCGCCGTCGAGGACACCGGCATCGGCATCCCCGACGACAAGCAGCGGATTATCTTCGAGGCGTTCCAGCAGGCCGACGGCACCACCAGCCGCAAATACGGCGGCACGGGCCTTGGGCTTTCAATCAGCCGCGAGATCTCGCGCATGCTGGGCGGCGAGCTGCGGGTGGAATCGAAACCCGGGAAGGGTTCGACCTTCACCCTCTATCTGCCCCTGAACTTCAGCCCCGCGCAGACCCTGACGGTGCCACGTTCGCTGCACACGCCGTTGCCGCGGCCGCTGATGATGCCGATCGGGCTCTCCGAGGAACCCGTCGAAGCGGTGGCCGATGACCGCGACGTCATCGTCGCCGGCGACAACGTCGTGCTGATCGTTGAGGACGACCCGCGGTTCGCCTCGATCCTGCTTAGCTTGGTGCACGAGAGCGGCTTCAAAGGGGTGGTCACCGGCGAGGGGGCCGCGGCGCCCTCGCTGGCCAGGCGCTTCGGGCCCGACGCCATCATGCTCGACATCGGTCTGCCGGACATGGACGGCCTGGCCTTGCTCGACCTCCTGAAGCGGACGCCGGAGACGCGGCACATTCCGGTGCACGTCATTTCGGCCGACGACCAGAAGGGGTTGGGCCTTTCCATCGGCGCCTTCGGCTTCACCCACAAGCCGGTCGAGCGCGAGGTCGTGGTCTCGACCCTGCAGGGGGTCCGCAGCTTCGTGCAGCGGCCCGAGCGGCGCGTCGTGCTGGTCGGCCGGGAAGGCGCGGCGGCCGAGCTGCTGCGTCAGTGCTTCGCCGAGGTGGAGGTGACGGACGATCTCGCGGCGGCCCTGGCCACGGAGGTGCGGCCCGACGCCCTGGTGATCGACGCCGAACGCGTGACCGCGCCGGAACTCGTCGAGCTGATCAAGCAGAGCGATGGGCGGATGACGCCGGCGGTGGTCTATGCCCCGGGCGACCTGGGCGCAGACGATGATCGCCGGCTCCGGCTCGCGGTGTTCGGAGGCCTGGTGCGGCTGGCGCGCACGCCGGAGCAACTGATCGATCAGGCGAGCCTCCTGCTGCACGCGCCGCTCGAACGGTTGCCGGCGGCGGCCAAGGCCAAGCTCGCCTCGCCGAAGGACGAGGACTCAGTGCTTTCGGGCCGCAAGGTGCTGGTGATCGACGACGACATCCGAAACATCTTCTCGCTCGCCTCGGCGCTTGAGGAATACGGGATCGAGCTGTCGTACGCCGAGAGCGGCCGGGCTGGTCTGGAGGTGCTGGAGGCGCGGCCAGAGATCGATGTCGCGCTGGTGGACATCATGATGCCCGACATGGACGGCTATGAGACCATCCGCGAGATCCGCACACGGGACGGGCTGCAGGACCTGCCGATCATCGCGGTGACCGCGAAGGCCATGAAGGGAGACCGCCAGAAGTGCATTCAGGCCGGCGCCTCGGACTATGTCTCCAAGCCGGTGGACATCGACCACCTGGCCTCGGTGCTGCGCGTCTCCATCCAGCGAGCGGACGCCCTGAAGCTGGCCGGCGATACGGTCGTCCCGTTGCCGCAAGCGAGCTGACGTGAGTTCGGCGCAATCCGACTACGGCGCTCGCGCAGGCCCGCCTGATCTGTCGACGGCGCTGCACGCGAGAATCCTCATCGTCGACGACGACGAGCGCAACGCGTTCGCCGCCGTCCAGGCGCTGGAGGAACTCGGTTACGAACTGGTGGTCGCCCGCTCGGGCGAGGAGGCGCTGCGGCTCCTGCTCACCGAAGAGTTCGCGGTGATCCTGCTCGACCTGCACATGCCGGGCATGGACGGTTACGAGACGGCCGAACTGATCCGGTCGCGCAAGCGAACCAGCCGCACGCCGATCGTTTTCCTGACGGCGATCTTCCGTGACGAGGCGCACGTCTTCCAGGCCTACTCCGCGGGCGCGGTGGACGTAGTTTTCAAGCCTGTGGATCCGTTCATACTGAAGTCCAAAGTCCAGGTCCTGGTCGATCTGTACCTGAAGACGGAGGAGGTGAAGCGCCAGTCGGCTTACCAGCAGTGGCTGCTCGACGAGCACGACCGGGTGAAAGCGGAGAAGGCCAGGACCGAGCGAACGCTGCGTCAGACCGAAGCGCGCCAGGCGGTGATCCTGCAGTCGCTGCCGATCGTCTTCACCTCGCGGGCGCTGGAGGCGCCGTTCGCCCCGCAGTTCATCTCCGACGCCATCGAGACGGTCACCGGCTTTCCGCCCTCGCAGTTCCTGGACGAGCCCGAGTTCGGCCTGAGCCGCGTCCATCCCGAAGACAGCGAACGGGTGCGCCGGACTTTCGCCCAGGCGGCTGAGACCGGTCGCTACGCCTGCGAGTTCCGCTGGCTGTGCGCCGACGGTCAATACCGGGTGCTGCAGGATCAGGGAGTCGTGGCGCCCAGCCTGGACGGCGGCCCGCGCGAGCTTTTCGGCGTCCTGCTGGACGCAACCGACCGGCGGATGCTGGAGGAGCAGTTGATCCAGGCGCGGAAGATGGAGGCGGTGGGCCAGCTCACCGGCGGCGTCGCGCACGACTTCAACAACCTGCTCACGGTGGTGCTCGGCAACGTCGACATGTTGGGGCGGCGCAAAGAGACCGACGACCGGCGCGCCCGGCGCGTCGACGCCATTCGCCAGGCGGCCGAGCGCGGCCGTGACCTGACCCGTCAACTGCTCGCCTTCTCGCGACGGCAGCACCTCAGCCCGGTGAATCTGGACGTCAACGACCTGATCCGCGACTTCGTCCCGCTGATCGGCCAAGCGATCGGCGAATCCATTACGCTCGATCTGGCGCTGACCGACGGGCCGTTCTGCGTCCATGTCGATCCGACCCAGCTGGAGACGGCGCTCTTGAACCTGGCGGTCAACGCCCGCGACGCCATGCCCGAAGGCGGAACGCTGTCAATCCGCACCGAGCGAACGACCGGGCCGGCTGGCGACTGGGCGCAGATCCTTGTGCAGGACACCGGTGTCGGCATGTCCTCGGAGGTCCGCGACCGGGTGTTTGAACCCTTCTTCACCACCAAGGAGGTCGGCAAAGGCTCGGGGCTGGGGCTGTCGCAGGTCTACGGCTTCGTCCGACAGTCCGAGGGCGACGTCCAGTTGGAGAGCTCGCCTGGGATCGGTTCGACCTTCCGGCTGCGTCTCCCGCTGTCGCAGGAGGTCGTCAAGGAGCGGCCGGAAGCGCCGCGCGCCGAGGTGATCGGCGGCAACGAGCGCATTCTGCTGGTCGAGGACGACCCAACAGTGCTTTCGCTGACCCTCGATCTGCTCACGGCGCTCGGCTACCAGGTCACCAGCGCCACGCACGCGGCCGAAGCGCTCGAGGTGCTGCAATCTTCGGCAGAGCTCGACATGCTGTTCAGCGACGTGGTGATGCCGGGCGGGATCAGCGGCGTCAGCCTGGCGCGAACCGCGCGAGAGCTGCGCCCCGATCTCGCGGTGCTGTTGAGTTCCGGCTTCGTGGGCGAGACCGCCGCGCTCGCGGACATCGAGTTTCCGCTGCTCGACAAGCCGTATGAGACCGCAACCCTCGCCTCGCGCATCCGCGGCCTGATCGATGGTCACCGCGCCCCGGCGGAGACGGCTGGTTCTGCGGCGGCGGAGTAGCGGCTCCGCTTTCGCCTGACGTGTTCTAGGCCTCGGCCGGAGCAGCGCGGGATTTCCGCATTGCAACCAAAAGCCGCGGCGAGCGCGCGCCGCCCTGGAACCGCCCCTATCGGCGCGCTATTCAATCCTCCATGGATCGGGGATCGAAAGGCGCCGTGCTGGTTACCGGCGGCGCCGGCTTCATCGGGGCGCACACGTCCAAGGCGTTGCACGAGCGCGGGTACTTGCCCGTCGTTTACGACAGCCTGAGCTCCGGCTTCCGCGAAGCTGTTCGCTGGGGGCCGATGGTCCACGGCGACATTCTCGACACCGCAGCGCTGAGCGCCGCGATCGAGGCGCACGGTATCAAGGCCGCCATCCACTTCGCCGGCCTCATCGAGGTCGGCCGTTCGGTGGCGCGACCGGACCTGTTTTGGGAGCACAATGTCTGCGGCACCGTCTCGCTGTTGGCGGCCCTGCGCGCTCACGGCGTCGAGCGCCTGGTCTTTTCGTCCAGCGCGGCGGTCTACGGCCAGAGTGGGCGCGGCCCGCTCGGCACCATCCCCGAGAGCGCCGAGAAGGCGCCGGCCAGTCCCTATGGCGACACCAAGCTGGCCTGCGAATGGATGATCGGCGCGCAGTGCCGCGCCAGCGGCCTGACCGGCGTCGCGCTGCGTTACTTCAACGCTGCGGGCGCAGACCCGAGCGGACAGATCGGCGAGGCGCACGAGCCGGAGACCCACCTGATCCCGCTGGCGATCGCCGCGGCGTTGGGCGACGGCAAGCCGCTGACGGTCTTCGGCGACGACTTCGACACCCCGGACGGCACCTGCCTGCGCGACTACATCCACGTCAGCGACCTCGCAGCGGCGCACGTCGCGGCGCTTGAGGTGCAGCTTCCCGCCGGCGCCTTCGAGCCGGTCAACGTCGGCACCGGCCATGGCGCGTCCGTGCTCGACGTGGTCCAGGCGGTCGGCAAGGCTGTAGGGCGCCCCGTGCCGCACAGCATCGGCTCCCGCCGGGCCGGCGATCCGCCCAGCCTGGTGGCCGATCCGTCGCGCGCTCGCGAGCTGCTCAGCTGGGCCGCGACGCGCTCGTCGCTCGATCAGATTGTGACGGATGCGCTGCGCTGGGAGCGGCGCCCAGGCTACGGATCCGGCGTGCGGGGAAGCCGCACAGCGCAGCCCGTCTCGTCCTGAGTGAGGCCTGGGCGACGTTAGGTCGCACCGTCGACGCCGGGCCGGGCGATTCTTCTTTTGCAGAGCGCGACGCGACCGGCCGGCGGCCGACGTAGGTTGCAATCGCGCGGTCGGCGGAAGGGTTCGATTCACCGTAGCTGTTCCGCACGCGGAGAAGGCGTGCTATCGGCCCCGACACAATTGGCCGGTGAGCTGCGGCAGATGAGCGATATCGAAAGCGAGCGCGCCCGAGAGGCGGCCCAGGACCTCGTCAATCTACTGAGCGCATATGAGCTCGAACTCAGTGCTCTGGAGCAGGATTCGCCAGGTGTCGGCCCCTTGCGTCAGGCCGTTGGCGCGGCTCTTGCTCAAGTGGCCTATTGGATTTCGGATCAGGATCTCGATTCCGGCCTGATTTCCCGTACCAAGCACTAGGCCATTCAGGATTCCGCGTCCATGACCCGCAAACCCGAGGCGCTCGCCGACCCCGTTGACCTCGCGGTCGGTGCGCGAATCCGCCTGCTCCGCAAGCTGCGCGGACTTTCCCAACAGGCGCTGGCCGAATCTGCCGGCGTGACCTTCCAGCAGATCCAGAAGTACGAGCGTGGGGCCAATCGCGTCAGCGCCTCCATGCTGGCGCGTATCTCCGCGGCGCTCGACACGCCGGTGGCGGAGATGTTCGGCGAAACCGGCGCGCCGAGCGGCGCCGTCGACGAGGTCGCCGCCATGCTTTCACAGCCCGGCGCGATCGCTCTGCTGCGCGCCTATGCGGCGCTGCCGCGGGGACCGGTGCGCGCCACCTTGGTCGACTTCGTGCAATCCCTCGCGGTGCTGCGCGCGCCCGCCTGAGGCGCTGTCGGGAACCCGATCACCCTGGGCGGGTTGCCTCCCGAGGCCTCAGGGAGGAGCGCCCATGGGCGAAATGCCATACCGCGACACCAGTTTGACCGCGCCGCCGCGACGCGAGCGGAGAGTGGCCGAGCACGCCTTCATCTGGATCGCCTGGGCGCTGGCCGCCGCATTCTGGGCGGCGACGCTCACCACCTTCGCCGGCATCGTCGGCTCGATCGCCAACACCACGCCGGAAATGCGTGGCGTGGCGGACCTCGGCGGCGTGGCCTGGATGGTCATCGACGTCGTTGGAGGCGTCGTGGTGCTGGGCGGTGCCCTGGCCTACGCCTCGCTGATGTACGCCCGGCGCAACCGCCGGCTGGACCCCGTCGGCGAAGCTGCGACCGCGGCGCTCTACGACGCGGAGGAACGTCAGAGCGAAAAGGGTCTCGCCGCCGTTCTGGCGGAACGTGTGCGGATGGACCGCGAAAGTTGAGCCCGCTCGACAGTCTGGCGCGGTTCTCGACGCAAATGCGGTCTCCACATTTGCCGCAGCCGCTCTAGGATGTCCTCGCGACTCAGCTCTAGCTCGCAATCTGAAGGGGCGGACGCCTCAAAATCCAGCTGGGGGAAATCCATGGCCGATACGAAGAAGACGAACGCCCTGCAGAAGCCGCTCACCCCGTCGGCGGAGCTCGCCGCCGTCGTGGGTCCGGGCCAATTGTCGCGCGGCGAAGTGGTTTCGAAGATCTGGGACTACATCAAGAAGAACAACCTGCAGAACCCGCAGAACAAGCGCGAGATCGTCGCGGACGCGAAGCTCAAACCGGTATTCGGCGGTAAGGATCGCGTATCCATGTTCGAGATGAACAAGCACCTCGCGCAGCACCTGAAGTAGGGTGCGGGCCCAGCCGGGCACGCTTGTCACCGAATCCAACGAAGCCCTCCAGAGCGCAAGCCTTTGGAGGGCTTCGTCATATTTGCCGCCATATTGGCCAGATGTGCGCGGCAGGTCGTCGCATCAGGGTCCGGCTTAGGTTGACCTTAAGACGTTTGGCGAAAATCTTGCTCGGCAAAGAAGGGTGTGAGTTGAAGTCGGGGTGAGTCGCCTGATGAGTATCAAACTGGCACGACGTGGCCTGCTGCTTGGCGCGAGCGCGGTCATCGCCGGCGTGGCTGCGCCCGCCGTTCTGCGCGCCGAAACGCTGCCCGGCGTCCGCCGCGCGGTGCTGCATAACCTGCACACCGGGGACAGCTTCAACGAGGTGTTCTACGCGAACGGCCGCTACATGCCGGACGCTTTGGCCGAGGCCATGCGGGTGCTCCGCGACTGGCGTAACGGCGAAGAGCACCCGATGGATCCGCGACTTTTCGACGCGCTCCACGACATCAACGCCCGGCTGGACACCAACCGGCCGTTCCAGGTGATCTCCGGCTACCGTTCGCCGGCCACCAACGCGATGCTGCACTCCCGGAGCTCCGGCGTGGCCTCGAAAAGCCAGCACATGGTCGGCAAGGCCATCGACGTGCGGATGGAGGGCGTCAGCCTGAGCAACCTGCGCAAGGCCGCTTTGGACGTCAGCGCCGGCGGCGTCGGCTACTACCCGGTCTCCAACTTCGTGCACGTGGACGTGGCCCGCGTACGTCAATGGACGGGCGCCTGATCGCGGCGCAGCACGGCTCGCAGGCCGCCGTCCCGGCGATTCACCTGACCGTCATCCCTGGCGCTTAACCTTGGTCGCAAGGACGAGGAAACGCTGGGATGGGTCGCTTCTTCTCTCGATATTTCGTGCTGCAGCTCATCTGGCTGCTCGCGCCGATCTGTGCAGCCCTGGGCTTCGCCTTGAGCCCGCTCTGGTGGGCGCCGCTCGTGGTCCTGGCGCCGTTGGCGGTCGTCGGGGTGTTCGACCTCGTGCAGACCAGCCACGCCATTCTTCGCAACTACCCGGTCATCGGCCATATCCGCTTCCTGCTGGAAGCTGTGCGGCCGGAGCTGCGCCAGTACCTGATTGAGGACGAGCGCGATCCGGTGCCGTTCAGCCGCGAGCAGCGCGCGCTGGTCTATCGCCGCGCCAAAGACGTCCAGGATTCCCAGCCGCTCGGCACGGTCAGGGACGTGGGCGCCGTCGGCTATGGCTGGATTTCCCACTCGGTTCGGCCCGTCACCATCACCGACCAGGACTTCCGGGTCTCGGTGGGCGGGCCGGATTGCCGCCAGCCGTACTCCGCGTCCGTGCTGAACATCTCCGGGACCAGCTTCGGGGCGATGGGCGCCAACGCCATCATGGCCTTCAACGCCGGCGCCGCGCAGGGCGGGTTCGCGCACAACACCGGCGAAGGCTCGATCAGCCCGCATCACCGCCGGCATGGCGGCGACCTGATCTGGCAGATCGCCACCGGCTACTTTGGTTGCCGAACCGCTGACGGGCGTTTCGACCCCGAGGCGTTCGCGCGGCAGGCGGCCGACCCACAGGTGAGGATGATCGAGGTCAAGCTCAGCCAGGGCGCCAAGCCGGGACACGGCGGCGTGCTGCCGAAAGCTAAGATCACCGCCGAGATCGCCGCGACCCGCGGCGTCGGCCGGGATCGTGACTGCGTCTCTCCTGCGCGCCACGGCGCCTTTTCGACGCCGCTCGAGTTGGTGGGCTTCCTGCAGAAGTTGCGCGAGCTATCCGGCGGCAAGCCGGTGGGCCTGAAGATGGCGGTCGGCCACCGCTATGAATTTCTGGCCATCGTCAAAGCCATGCTGGAAAGTCGGGTGACGCCGGACTTCATCGTCGTGGACGGCGGGGAAGGGGGCACCGGCTCCGCGCCCGCCGAGCTCAGCGACCATGTCGGCCTGCCGCTCGCCGAGGGCCTGAGCTTCGTGCACAACGCTCTGGTCGGCGCGGGCCTCAGGGATCGCGTGCGCCTGGGCGCCAGCGGCAAGCTGGTGACCGCCTATGACCTCTTCCGCGTGTTCTCCATCGGAGCGGATTACGCCATGTCTGCGCGCAGTTTCATGTTCGCCGCCGGCTGCATCCAATCGCGCGCCTGTCACACCAACCATTGCCCGACCGGCCTCGCCACCCAGGATCCGCTGCGCCAGCGGGCGCTGGTCGTCGAGGACAAGGCGCCCCGGGTCGCCAACTTCCATCGCAATACGCTTCGCGCGCTCGCCGAGCTGTTGGGTTCTGCGGGGCTCAGCCACCCTCACGACATCAAGCCGTGGCACCTGCAGATCCGTCACCAGAGCGGCTCCATCGTGCGCGGGGACGACGTCTATCCGACGGTGGCGCGCGGCGCGCTGCTGCGGGGCGAGGTGGGCGGCGACCTTGGCCGCGAATGGGAGCGCGCCCGGGCCATGACCTTCGAGCCCGCCTTCATGCGCGATGACGCCGACCTGGGGCGCACCCCGGCCAGCGCCGTGGTACACGACGGCTGATCGATCACGCGGCGGGCGCCGAGATCTCCGCTATGGGCATCGCCTGGGCCGCGACGGGCGGCATGCGGTTGTAGGCGTCCAGCGCGGCGATCTTGTAGGCCTCCGCGAGCGTCGGATAGTTGAAGGTGTTCTCGACGAAGTAGTCGAGCGTGCCGCCAAGGTTGAGCACCGCCTGGCCGATGTGGATGAGCTCGGTCGCCCCTTCGCCGACGATATGGACCCCAAGCAGCCTTCGGTCCTTGAGCCCGAAGATCATCTTCATCATGCCCGACTGCAGGCCCATGATGTGACCGCGCGAGGTTTCGCGGAAACGCGCCATGCCGCACTCGTAGGGGATGCCCTGCTCGCGGGCCTGCTCCTCCGTGAGGCCGATCGTCGAGATCTCCGGCACCGCATAGATGCCATATGGAAAGTAGGTCGGCGGTTCCGCCAACGGCGCGTCGAAGGCGTGGCAGGCGGCGATGCGGCCCTGCTCCATCGAGGTCGAGGCGAGGCTCGGAAAGCCGATCACGTCGCCAGTGGCGTAGATGTGCGGCTGACGGGTCTGGAACGTCCGTGGGTCGACCGTGATGCGGCCGCGCAGGTCGACGTCGACGCCGATGTTCTCCAGCCCCAGCCCCTTGGTCGCCCCGATCCTGCCGGCGGCGTAGAGCAGCATCTCGCTGCGGATCCGGCGCTCGTCGTGCAGCACGGCGATCGGCCAGCCCGCCTCGTCGATCTCGACCCGGTCGACGCGGCAGCCCAGCCGAAAATTGACGCCGCGCTTGCGTAGGTCGTGGACGAACTCTTCGATGATCTCGCGATCGATGAATTCCAAGAAGTTCTGCCGCGGCTCGACGATGGTCACCGGCACGTCCAGCGCGCTGAAGATGGTCGCATATTCCAACCCGATCACGCCGGCGCCCACGACCGTCAGGCTACGCGGCACCTTGAGTTGCTCGACCAGGGCGTCGCTGCAGACGACGGAGGTGTTGTTGAACGGGATGGATGACGGCCGATGCGGTTTGGTGCCGACGGCGATGACGAAACGTTCGGCCTCGTAGACTTCGGGCTGGCCGTCGCCGGTCACCTCGATCCGGTGCGGGTCGATGAAGCGGGCCTCGCCGGCCAAGGTGCGCACGCCGTTGCGGGCGAACTGGTGCTCCAGCACGTCGATCTCGAAGTCGAGCGTCATGCGGAGGCGCGCGCCGAGGTCCTTGCCCTCGATGTCCTTCTTCACCCGGTAGGCGGAGCCGTAGAAGCCGCGCTCGCGCCAGCCGGAGAGGTTGAGCACAGTCTCGCGCAAGGTCTTCGAGGGGATGGTGCCGGTGTGCACCGACACGCCGCCGACCCGGAGACGGTTCTCGACGACGAGCACCGACCGGCCGAGCTTGGCGGCCTGGATCGCGGCGCGGCGGCCGGCCGGGCCGCTGCCGATGACGATCAGTTCGAATGCCATGGCGCGCCCCCTGGAGCGAGTTGAGCGCAGGCCGATCGCGCTCAACTCTCGAACTTAAAGCACGATTCAATGATCAGACGGTTTCACTGAGCGGGCTCGGCATGCGTCGGATGCGCCGATGATCCGGGCGAGGGCGCCCATGTCGAGGAAACCAGCAGGCCGACGGGCTGGTAGATTTCAGGAACGTACAGCTCGGCTGACACCGGGTGGCGCTTGTACTCGGCATTGCGCACCCGCTCGGGCAGGACCACCTGTGACTTTGGCACGTCTTCGCGCCTTGCTCAGCAGGTGGGCGATGCAGTCGAGGCGGGCGCGGCGCTTGTCAACAGCCTGGACCAACCACCAGGGCGCGTCGGCCGTGTGGGTCCGCGCCAGCATCTCTTCTTTGGCGACGGTGTAGGCCTCCCCGCGCCGACGGGATTCCACATCCATGGGCGATAGCTTCCAGCGTTTCATCGGTCGTGCAGCCGCATGTCGAAGCGGAACTGCTGCTCGTCGTCGGTGATCGAGAACCAGTACTTGATGAGGATGATCCCGGAGCGGATCAGCATCCGCTCGAACTCCGGGACGGAGCGCCGCGCGACGACGATCTACGGCGGGTCGAACGAGATCCAGCGCGGGATCATCGCCCGCAAGATCCTGGGGCTCTGAGCCTCAGGCCACCGCCAGCGAGCCCTGCGCCAGCGTCAACGCCTCGCCGCGGCCGATCTCCGAGGGGTCGAATGGCGTGGTCTGGTAGATCGCGTTCAGCCAGTTGGCGAAGAACAGGTGCGCGTGGCTGCGCCAGCGGTTGGCCGGCGCGCGCGCGGGATCATCGCCCGGGAAATAGTTCACCGGTACAGGCGTGGCGGGGTTCGCCGCGCGGTCGCGCTGGTACTCCGCGCCCAGGCTCGCCGCCTCGTATTCGAGGTGGTCGAACATGTGCAGCGCGCCGGTCTCGACGTCCTCCAGCATCGACAGGCCGGACTCCTCGGATTCCAGCAGCACCCGCAGCGCGCCATTGGCAGGAAGATCCGCGCGGCGCACCTCCGACCAGCGCGACACCGGCACCTCGACCTCGTCCGACAGGCCGCGGAGGTAGGCGGAGGAGGGCGCCAGATTGCGGTGCCGATAGACGCCCCAGCGCTTGGCCGGGAGATTGTGCTTGGGCACGCCGTGGAAGTGCTGCACCGCCGCCTGCGCGCCCCAGCAGATGGTCAGGCAGCGATGGGTGTGCGTGCGCGTCCAATCGAAGATCCGCCGCAGCTCGTCCCAATAGGCCACTGACTCGAACGGCAGCGTCTCGACCGGCGCGCCGGTGACGATGAAGCCGTCGAACTTCTGCGGCCGGACGTCGTCCCAGGTGCGGTAGAAGGCGCGCATGTGCTCCGCCGGCGTGGTCTTCGGCTGATGGCTGGCGAGTTGCACCAGGGTGAGCTCGACCTGCAGCGGGGTCGCGCCGAGCAGCCGCGCGAACTGCGCCTCAGTCTTCGGCTTGTCCGGCATCAGATTGAGCAGCCCGATCCGCAGCGGCCGAATGTCCTGCCGCACCGCCGCGCTCTCGCCCATGAGGATGAGGCCCTCGGCTTCGAGCGTGGCCCGGGCGGGCAGGTCGTCGGGAATCTTGATCGGCATACAGGGCCCTCGTCCAACAAAGACCGGTGCGGGACGGAGCTCGGATGACCCGTTTCGTTGCCGCCGCGGCCGCATCCTCCCGGTGAGGGGAGCGCCACCTTGCTCGGGAAGCAGGTTGGCGTCGGGCGTAACGGCCCAACTCTTGATGCAACGCCAGCATTAGAGGGGACCGCGCGCCCCGGCAAGGGGCGCGGGCTCGAAGTGCGGCTCCGCCGAAGCGGAGCCGTGCTTGCAGCTCTTAGAGAATGAAGTCCCCGGCCACCGGCTTCGTCGGGGAGATCACGGTGATCATGAAGTCCGAGAGCGAGTCGCCGTTGATGTCGCCCTTGACGGTGTAGTGGTTCGCCTCAGGCTCGTTGGCGATCATCAGTTCCCCGGCGTGGCCGGTGTAGAAGTCCGGGATCAGGGTGAAGGCCTGGTCGCCGGCGACCTGGCTGTTGGCGTCCATGCCCGAGAGATCGATCTTGTCCCCCTGCGTGTGGGAGAAGTCGAGGATCAGGTCGCGGGCGTTGTTCGCGCTGTCGAGCAGCGCCTTGAAGTCGAAGTGGTCCGCGCCCGTCCCGCCGGACAGCGTGTCCGCGCCGGCGCCGCCGTACAGGGTGTCGGCCCCGGCGCCCCCGGAAAGGCTGTCCGCCCCGCCGAGCCCCGACAGGTTGTCCGCACCGGTCCCGCCGGTCTTGACGTCCGCGCCGGAGGTCCCGGTCCAATTGATGTTCGTCGGAGTCGTACCGCCGCCGCTGCTGCTGCTGTCGTCGTTGGTGACGTAGCCGGCCGCTGTGGCGTTGTCCGCCGCGTTCGTGCTCGTCGTAATCGTGGCGCCGGTCGGGCTCGACAGGCTCACGGTGAAGCTTTCATTGGCCTCGACCGTGGTGTCGCCTTGGATGTTGACGGTGATGGTCGCCTTGGCGGCGCCGGCCGCGAAGTTCACCGTCCCCGAAGTGGCGCCCGAGAAGTCGTCGGTGCTCATGCCGTTCAGGTTCACCGCCCATTTCGCCGACGAGGAGGCGGAGAGGTCGCCTGTGCGGGTCACGTCGAAGGTGTAGGCGGTCGTCCCGCTGTTGCCCTCGGCATGTGTGATGTCCGCGCCCATGGCGAGCACCGGCGGCGCCGACGCAGGCGGCGGCGGGGGAGGAGGCGGGGGGCTCGGCGTCTGCGACGTCGTCCAGGGATGGGAGAGATCCAGGGCCGGTTCGCTCGACAGCGTCGTGGTGCCGGACACGGTGGCGCCGGAGCCGCTGACCATCGTGCCGACCTTGTAGACCTGGGTTCCGGTCACGGACATTGACGAGCCGCTGGCGTCCCAGATGAAGGCGCCCGATCCCTTGTCGTTGTAGACGACGTTGTTGGAGATTGTTGCGGTGTTGGTGCTGTGCGTCAGGCCTTCTTCGCCATAGGCGATGATGTTCGGGTTACCGCCGTTGACGCCCTGCTGGATGGTGTTGCCGCTGATTGTCGCCTTGCCGCCGTTGGGCAGGTCGATGCTGTAGCTGGAGGTGCCGCTCTCGTCGAAGATCCGGCTGTTGGTGATCACCGTCTCCGCGGCGCGGCTCTTGATCTCGTGGCCGACCACGGCGTCGTGGAAGAAGCTGTTGTCGATCGTCAGCTTGGCGATGTCGCCGACGTAGAGGTTGTGGCTGTAGCCGTCGCCCGCGCCGTTGTGGTCGAACTCGCTGTTGCGGATGGTGATCGTGCCGGTCGAGGATGCGTTCGCCAGCAGCCCGTCCTGATTGTCGTGGAAGTAGCTGTTGGTGATGGTCAGGTTGCCGCCTTGATAGCGGATCCCCGCGCCGTTCAAGTCCGACACCTTGGCGCCCGAGAACTCGAAGTGATCGACGGTCAGGTCGGTGTTGGTGACCAGGATCCCCTTGCCGTTCGGGATGCTGCCGGTCGAGACCATCTTCACCATGCCGCCGACGCCCTGCAGCGTGATCTTGGTGTTGATGGTCGCGTAGTCGTTCGTATAGGTGCCGGCCTGCACCTGGACGATGTCGCCATCCTTGGAAGCCGCGATCGCGCTGGCGATCGTGGTGTATTGCATTCCCTGCCCAACGGTCAGTGTAGACACTTTGTATTTCCTATTCTGCCGCGCAAATGCCCACCCGGTCGGCGCAGTTGGGTGCTGAATAGGGCGTGTTGTGGGCAGGGTTAACGAAGTGCGTCGTTCTGACGCGAAGGCGCGCCTATTCCAGAAAGGCTGCGTTTATTTCGGCGAGAACGCGGATAATGCTGTTATCTGGCGCGCCAAGACCGAGTGTGGCGAGGAAGGACAGTATAGTGAAGCCTGTCGCTGCCTCGCCATTCTGCACGTCTTCCGGCGATTGGCGGAGACGCGATTGTCCAGTGTCGGTAGGTTCGGGCGGGGAGGTCGCCCTCGCCGTGCGATGATCAGGCCGCCGAGGCCGGCCTGATCGCAAGTACCACCGCGTCGAGGGCGGCGTTGGCTTTTTCCCGGAGCGCTTCCGCGGGAAGCGCCGGCCCCGATGCATTGGCCTCAAGGCATCGCAGTTCGTATTCCTGGAACATCCTCAGGCTGGACGCCAGGGGCTCAAGGAGGGCCTTAGCCCGCTCGGCGTCATCGTCAGGTGTTCGCGCCGGCCTGCGCAACTGTAATATCCGGCTGCTAATTCGCGAGATGGTCCGCCTAACTACTCTCAGGCGAGCCTGCGTGTTTCGCAGGTGCTCTTCTTCAGCAATGACGACATACTCGAGAGCTGCGCGGACATTCGTGTCCGCCTCGGTCAGCAAATCGTCAATGTAGCCGTCAATTTTTCGGCGTTCGATCACACGCACTCTCCCGTCCAAGAAGGGCGTCCGAAATTCGCTTAACGATGTTCACGCCTTGTCGCGCTTTCCGTCCATCAACAATTGATGTCGACAGGGATTTTCCTACCCATCTCGGGGGAACCGACGTCGCGCCGTAGCTTCGCGGCTCCGCGTCATCTTTCAATTCGGCCTCAGACGTCCCGCTCCGCCATCACGAGGGAATCGCCCGGTCGCGGAGGGTCCGCGTGTGGCCGAGGCTTGGGCGCTGTCGGCTTGGAGCATGGCGGGAGGCCCTCGTGAGCACTGACGATCCGGTTCATGTTGTGCGGCGGTACATCGAGGCGTTCAACTCCGGCGATGTGGAGGCGATGGCGGCCTGTTTCGCCGCGTCGGGAGCTATTCTGGATGGGATGGCGCCGCATCTCTGGTTCGGCCCCTCGGCGGCTCGGGACTGGTATCGCGACGTGCTCGTCGAGGGGCGGCACCTGAACGCCAGCGGCTACCACGTCACCCTCGGCGAGCCGTCCCACGCCAACGTCACGGGCGAGGCGGCCTATGTCGTCTTGCCCGCCGAGATGCGCTTTCGGCTTGGCGACGCTGCAGTGACCCAGACGGGAGCGGTGTTCACCACGGCCCTCCAGCGCAGCGCGGGCGGGTGGCGCATCGTCGCCTGGGCGTGGGCCAAGGGCCGGTCGGCGGCCGGGTAGAGCGATAGCCCCCGCTCCGGCGTCTCGTCGCGGACGACCACGGGTTTCACCTCAGCGCGCAGCAGCAAGACTTCCTGAAGCCGGCCGCGATGGCGATCCCCAAGGAAGGCTACTTCGAACGGGTCGACGGACCCTACGGCCCAGCCTTTCCAAAGACGCCTGCCAATTACGGCTTCTCGATCCTGGCCAAGATCAAGCCGGGCCGCGAAGACGTGATCCGCGCCCACGGACGCACCATAGAGGCGGCGATCCGCGACAACCCTTCGATGCTGGCGCCGCTCAAGCTGCACTTCCTGCGCTGGCTGCTGTTCCCGATCGGGGGCGACACCTACTTCATGTATCAGGGCATTTTCGACACCGACTTCGACAAGTACACTGAGGATGCGGTCGAGCTGTTCAAGCTATCCGGCGTCGACACGGTGTTCGAGAACCTCGCGGACTTTCCCGAGGACTGGAAGACCAATCCCGCCGCCTTTATCCGATACGCGCGCGAGCACCAGGTTCCGAGTTTCCTGGAATACGGCGAGTACCCCTATGTCAGCGGCGACGAGATCAAGCGGGCGCTCCGACTGAAGGCGGCGCTGAGCGAAGCCCTGGACCAGATGCAGTAGCGCCGATGAGCGAGCCGGCCCGCACCTATAATCAGAGCCATACGCCCAGGGCTTATGCGCCACACCGTCGGCGCGTCAGCGTCTACATCTCGTGGAGCTATCCGGCTGAAGCAAATCGCAATGTCGCCGAGATGGACAATCGCTTCTCGACGATGACGGAGGTCCGGCGGGTGACCTGGCCCGTTTACGAGGCGCCCCGCTTCGCCGATCCGCTGCAGTTCCAGCAGGGGATCGGTGGTTCCCTGGAGCTGTTCTTCTGGGCCTGGGTCCCGTTCCAGAAGCTTGTCGGCGAGGTCACCGGATTTCCTGTGCCGGTGTTCCAGCGGATCGATCAGGCCGGCTACGCCCTGCCGCTGGACGGGCGAGTGCTGGACGACACCGACACGCTTTTCCTGTTCGGCCTCGACCACAACGTGACTGGGCAGACGCCGTCGCAGGGCGAGGTCGACGCGCTGCGCGCCTGGTTGCGGCGCGAGGGCACGCGGCTGGTGATCGGACCACACCACGACGTGGGCGCCACCGACGACCTCGAGCAGCGCGCCCTGGAGTACGCTCATCACGGCGACCTTCTCGTGCCCCGCCAGCAGCGGTTCGGCCAGTACGCGTTGGCGCTGCTCAAGGCCCTGGACATCCCCGTCGAAAATCGCTGGGCCCTGCGGCCGGCCGTGCTTTCGGGGACGACGAGCAAGGTCGTGCCGCTGACCGCGTTCCGGGATGCGGATGCTGCAGGCTTGCTCGCCGGCGTCGACAGCCTGAATTTCCACATGCACATGCCGCACTATGCCGTGACGCGCGACGACGGGACGGCGCGGGCGCTCGCGCGACAGCCGATCGACCTCGCGCGGCCGCATCCGTTCACGCTGTCCGGCGAGACGGAGTTCAACATCGTCGTGTGGGCGCCGCCCGCGGGCGACCGGGCGGGCGACGTGGTGGTCTGCGACTCGACCGTCTTCAGCACCTTGTTCGGCGCGGACGAGAGCCTGGAGCGGTTCTGGAAGAACCTGGTGTCGTGATGACCGACGACCCGGGCGCCTCGATGCTCGAACTGGACGACATTCAGAGCGGGGTGCTGCGTCCCAGGCCTTCGCCCTACGCATCGACTTACATCCTCTTGCGGATCGACGAGCGGCGCGCGGGGCGCGAACTGCTGCGGCGGCTGAGCGAGGTCGTGACCTCGGCGGCCGCGCCGGATCGCCCCGGCCGTGACACCTGGGTCAGCGTGGCGCTCACCTTACACGGCCTGAAGGCGCTGGGCGTCCCGGCCGGATCGCTGGAGAGCTTCGCCTGGGAGTTTCGGCAGGGAATGGTCGCGCGCGCGACAGCGCTGGGCGACGTGGGCGCTAGCGCGCCGGAGCACTGGGAGCCGCCCTTCGGAACCCCCGATGTGCACGTGATCCTCGTGGGCGTGTCGCCCGACGCTGCGACGCTGCAGGCGGCCGTGGAGCGCGCGCGGGGGGCGTTCGCGGACCTTCCGGGCGTGCAGGCGATCTGGCGGCAGGACTGCTACGCCCCACCCGACGAGTGCGAACCGTTCGGCTTCAAGGACGGCATTAGCCACCCGACCATCGAGGGCAGCGGCGTCGCCGGCACGAACCCGCTCGAGGCGCCGCTGAAGGCTGGCGAGCTGGTGTTGGGCTATCGCGACGAGATGGGCGGTTTGCCCCCGGCGCCGGAGCCGCCGGTGCTCGGCCGCAACGGCAGCTATGTGGTCTTTCGCAAGCTGCATCAGGACGTAGCGGGGTTTCGGCGCTACCTGCGCGCCAACGCCGAGGGGCGGGGCGAGGAGGAACTGCTCGCCGCCAAGATGATGGGCCGTTGGCGAAGCGGCGCGCCGCTGGCGCTGTGCCCGATGCACGATGACCCCGCGCTAGGCGCCGATGCGTCGCGCAACAACGCCTTCCTGTTCCGCGCCGACGACGCCACCGGTTTCAAGACGCCGCCCGGCTCGCACGTACGGCGCTGCAATCCGCGCGACGCCGATGTGGCTGGAGTCGTTCGCCTGCACCGCATGATCCGCCGCGGCACGGTCTATGGGCCGCCGTTGCCCGAGGGCGTCCTGGAGGACGACGGCGCCGACCGTGGGCTGATGTTCGCCTTCGTCGGAGCGCACCTGAAGCGGCAGTTCGAGTTCGTGCAGTCGGAGTGGGTGAACGGCGGCGAGCTCCTGGGCCTGGGCGACGCCAAGGACCCCGTGGTCGGCGCCGCCGACGGAACAGGAACCTACTCGATCCCGCGCCGGCCGATCCCGCGCCGGGTGCAGGGGCTGGCCAGTTTCGTCACCACCCGCGGCGGCGCCTACGGCTTCATGCCCAGCCTCTCGGCTCTCCGCTGGCTGGCGGCCTTACCGGAGGACCCGGCGTGACCGAATTGGTGGTGATCGGCGCGGGACCTGCGGGCGACATGGCCGCGCGAAACGTCAATCGCGGCCCTGCCGCCGCGCCCTTCGATGCGGCTGCTGTTTCGTGACGGCGTCAAGGCGATCGCCGCTGCGATCGCCTTGTCCGGTCTGGGCGTAGCCGCGCACGCGCAGGACGATGGTGCGCGGGTCTATCAACTGGCGCCGGTGGGCGCGCAGAATGTCACGGCCTTCCTGGTGAACAAGCGGGGCAACGAGAGGCCGGAGCCAGGCTCGATCAGCCCCGGCACGGAGATCGACACCGATATCCTGGTGCTGCGCTACGCCCGAACCTTCGATCTGGCCGGCCGCCCGCTGACGCCCTTCGTGATCGTGCCGACCGGCGAAGTCCGCTCGACCGGCGCGCCGCGCAGTACCGGCTTCGGCGACATGCAGATCGGCGCCTCGATCGGCCTGATCGGCGCCCCGGCGCTCTCGCCGCAGGCCTTTGCGGCGTTCAAGCCGGGCTTTGGGCTGGGGCTTTTGGGTCGGGTCTATTTTCCGAGCGGGGCCTACAGCGCGGCGAAGCCGGTGAATCTGGGATCGAACCGCGTCTCCTATCAGCTTGGGCTGCCGATGGTGTACGCCGCGGGGCGGTCGTATCGCGACCCTGCGCTGACCAGCTTCGAGGTGTTGCCGACGCTGACCTTCTATCAAGCCAATCGCGATCCGTTCGGCGCCGACCGCAGCGCCAAGGACCCGCTGTTCAGCGTGGAGGCGCATCTGACCCGCAACCTCAGCCGCCGGGTGTGGCTGTCGGCTGACATGCTCTATCGCCTTGGCGGCGAGACGAAGACCGACGGCGCGCGCGATCACAACGGTACGCATGGCTGGTCGGCCGGCGGCAGCGTGGCGTTTCCGTTGGTATCCGCCAGCAGCCTGATCTTCACCTACGAGCACGTCATCGAACGATCCGACGACGGCCCCGACGGCTGGTTCTTTCGCACCGCGCTGGTCGCGCCGTTCTAGCCCTCGAGGACCAGTGCAAGAGCGGCATCGACATCGTGTTCCAGCTTTTCGCGCTGCTGCCGGCACGGCTGCCCTGCCGCGCATCGCCCGTCAGCCCTGCGGCCGACCTGCCGCGGCGTCGGCGTCGGCGCCGGCGCTCTTCGGGGCGGGCTCGGCGTCGCCTGCGGGCGCAGCGTCGTCGCGGGTGGTCATCCCGACGGCGGCGGCGTCCTCCTGCACCTGTTCGTCGATGGCGATCTTCGGCGGGGCGACCGGGGGCGGGGTCGGCACGGCGGCTGGCAGCGGCTCCGGCGGCGCGACGGGCGGCGGCGCGGTGGTGATCTGCACCGCCGCGGCGTTGCCCTCGGAGGTCGGCTGCGCGTGTTGCCCGCGGCCGACGAGGACGCCGACCAGCAGCACCAGCACGAGGACGCCCACGATGAGCAGGGCGCGGCCAAGGTTTTTCATCGGTGTAGGCCTCCTCAGACCTTAGGCGCGTCCAGCACCCCGATTCGCTGCAGCAGCAGCCTGTCCCAATTATAGGGGTCGGAGCGGAAATTCATCGAGCCGTCGGGCGAAGCGAAGGCGGTCCAGTAGAAGATGAACACCGGCACCGGCGTCGTCAGGCGCGCCCGCACGGTCTTCGCCTTGTCGATGGTCGTGGCGATGGTCTCGGGCGTCCAGGCCGGATCGCCGGCCAGCAGCGCCTCGGCCAACGCCTTGGGCTTCTCCAGGCGCACGCAACCGTGGCTCGCCTGGCGCCCGTATCGGGAGAAGGTGGCCTGGGTCGGGGTGTCGTGCAGATAGACGCCGTAAGGGTTGTCGAAGTCGAACTTGTAGCGGCCGAGTGCGCTCTTATCGCCGGCCTTCTGTTGCAGGCGCGAGCCGCCGCCTTCAGTCTTGATGACGACGAAGCTGTTGCGCGCCAGGTAGCCCGGGCTCCGCTTTTCCTTTGGCCACAGCTCCTTGGTGGCGATGGAGGTCGGCACGTTCCACGGCGGGTTCAGCACCACCGAGTGGATGTTTGAGAACAGCATCGGCGTCTCGTCGCCGGGCCGGCCCGACACCGCCTTCATCGACAGAACCGGGCGGTCATCCTGGAACAGGGTGACGATGGCCGCGCCGGAATTCACCTGCACGCGCGAGGGCGGCATGGTGGGAGGCAGCCAGCGCCAGCGCTCCAGGTTGGCGAGGATCTGCAACACGCGCTGGCCGATCGGCTGGTTGAGCGCCGTTAGCGTCTCGGCGTTGACCACGCCGTCGGGCTTGAGGCCGAAGCGGCGCTGCGCCTGGGCGACGGCCTTCTGCAGGTCCTCGTCGACCACGGCCGGGCCGCTCGCGTTGACGGTCTTGTCCTCGGCGGCGAGCCGGGCGCGCAGGGCCGCGGCGCGCGGACCCTTCTCGCCCCGACCGAAATCGGGGCCGGCCGGCACGCTCTTCCAACCGCCCTTGGCGGCGATGGCGCGATAGTCGGCAAGGCCGCGGCGCAGGCTGTTGTAGCCGGAGTAGGGCGGCGGCAGGCTGTCCAGCCATTCGCGCAGCCGATCGGTGGTGAGCGCCGCGGCGAAGTCCGGGCGCGGGTCGTAGGCCGGCGGGCGCACGCCCCAGAGATCGGGGAAGTCCGCGGGCGCGAGCCGGCCGACATGCACCTCCTTGGCGTAACGCAGGATGGCCGTGGTCAGGTCGTCGGGCGGATCGCCTACGCTGACCTTACGCGCCGCCGCAAGCCCGTGGGTCTCCGCGGCGTTCAGCACCTGCACAGCGATCGCGATCTGCGCGGTGCTGAGCGGGGGAAGCGGAACCGGCGGCGGGGGCGGCGCGGGCGCAGGCGGCGGCGGAGTGATGGCCGGCGGCGCCGCGGCGGGCTGGGCTGCGAGCGCGCTTCCTGCGACCGTCGCCGCGGGCAGGGCGACGAGCACGGTGCGGCGGCTCCAGGCGTGGCGGTCGGAGGAGGGAGGCATTGGCGGCGAATTACGCGTCAATTGTGAGTCTCTGGAACGGGGATATGGCGATCTTCCACAACCCGTTCCAGGCCGAGGCGCCGCCGCCCGACAATAATGGGCTATTGTTGCGCGGCGGCTACGGGGAAACCTTAGATCAGCCCTGCGAGCGGCGAGGAAGGGTCGGCGTAGGTGCGCCGGGCCATCCGTCCGGCGAGGTAGGCGTCGCGGCCGGCGATCACGGCGTGCTTCATCGCCCGCGCCATGCGGATCGGGTCGTTGGCCTCGGCGATGGCGGTGTTCATCAGCACCGCGTCGCAGCCGAGCTCCATGGCGACGACCGCGTCCGACGCCGTACCGACGCCTGCGTCCACCAGCACCGGCACCGTCGTCTGCTCGATGATCAGGCCGAGGTTCAGCGCGTTCTGGATCCCGCGCCCGGAGCCGATCGGCGCAGCGGCGGGCATGATCGCCGAGGCGCCGGCATCCTCCAGCTTCTTGGCGTAGACCGGGTCGTCTGAGCAGTAGACCATCACCTGGAACCCGTCGGCGACGAGCAGCTTCAGCGCCCGCAGCGTCTCTTCCATGTCCGGCAGCAGGTGCTTGGTCTCGGAGAGCACCTCCAGCTTCACTAGGTCCCAGCCGCCGGCCTCGCGGGCGAGCCTCAAGGTGCGCACCGCGTCCTCACCGGTGAAGCAGCCGGCGGTGTTGGGCAGGAAGGTGAAGCGGTCGGGCTTCACATAGTCGACCAGCATCGGCTGGCTGGGGTCCGACAGGTTGACCCGGCGCAGAGCAACCGTGACGATTTCCGCGCCCGCGGCCTCCGCCGCCGCCGCGTTCTGGGCATAGTCCTTGTATTTGCCGGTGCCGACGATCAGGCGCGAGCGGAAGGTGCGCCCCGCGACGGTCCAGACGTCCTCTTGCCCGACGTCAGTTGGGCCTTGCGTTCCGTCCACCTCAGCCGCCTCCGATGAAATGTACGATCTCGATGCGGTCGCCGTTCTCGAGCGCGGTCACGCCATAGGCTGAGCGCGGCACGATCTCGAGGTTGCGCTCGACCGCCACCTTGCGTCCGTCGAGGCCGAGCGCCGTGACCAGGGCGGCCACGTCGGCCGCGTCCTCGAAGCGCCTCGCCTCGCCGTTCACGGTCAGCTCCCGGCTCATTCGGCGGGCTGAGCGGGTACGAGGATCTCGCCGCCCGACTCCCGGAACTTGCGGGCCATCTCATCCATGCCGGCGTCGACCTCGCTTTGGGCCACGTCGTTCTGCGCGCGGGCCGCGTCGCGGATGTCCTGGCTGATCTTCATCGAGCAGAACTTCGGCCCGCACATCGAACAGAAGTGGGCGGTCTTCATCGCCTCCTTCGGCAGGGTGTCGTCGTGGTACTCGCGCGCCGTCTCCGGATCGATGCCGAGGTTGAACTGATCCTCCCAGCGGAACTCGAACCGAGCCCGTGAGACGGCGTCGTCCCAGGCCCGCGCCGCCGGGTGTCCCTTGGCGAGGTCGGCGGCGTGCGCAGCGAGCTTGTAGGTCATCACGCCGACCTTCACGTCGTCGCGGTTGGGCAGGCCGAGGTGCTCCTTGGGCGTCACGTAGCAGAGCATAGCGGTGCCGAACCACCCGATCATCGCCGCCCCGATCGCCGAGGTGATGTGGTCGTAGCCGGGCGCCACGTCGGTGGTGAGCGGGCCCAAGGTGTAGAAGGGGGCCTCGCCACAGGTGGCCAGCTGCTTGTCCATGTTGGCCTTGATCTTGTGCATCGGCACGTGGCCGGGGCCTTCGATCATCACCTGCACATTGTGCTTCCAGGCCACTTGGGTCAGCTCGCCCAGCGTCTCCAACTCGCCGAACTGGGCTGCGTCGTTGGCGTCGGCGATCGAGCCGGGACGAAGGCCATCGCCCAGCGAGAAGGAGACGTCGTACGCCTTCATGATCTCGCAGATGTCTTCGAAGTGGTCGTAGAGGAAGTTCTCCTTGTGGTGCGCCAGACACCACTTGGCCATGATCGAACCGCCGCGGCTGACGATCCCGGTCACCCGCTTAGCGGTCAGCGGCACGTAGGCCAGCCTGACGCCGGCGTGAATCGTGAAGTAGTCGACGCCCTGTTCGGCCTGCTCGATCAAGGTGTCGCGGAACACCTCCCAGGTCAGGTCCTCGGCGACCCCGCCGACCTTCTCCAGCGCCTGGTAGATCGGCACGGTGCCGATGGGGGCGGGGCTGTTACGCACGATCCAGTCGCGGATGTTGTGGATGTTGCGGCCGGTCGAGAGGTCCATGACGGTGTCGGCGCCGCAGCGGATCGACCAGACCATCTTGTCCACTTCGTCGGAGACGTGGGACAGCACCGCCGAATTGCCGATGTTGGCGTTGATCTTCACCAGGAAGTTGCGGCCGATGATCATCGGCTCGAGCTCGGTGTGGTTGATGTTCGCCGGGATGATGGCGCGGCCGCGGGCGATCTCGTCGCGCACGAACTCCGGCGTGCAGAAGTCGGGGATCGAAGCGCCGAAATCCTCGCCGTCGCGGATGAAAGGATCGCTCTCCTTGCGGCGCAGATTCTCGCGGATCGAGACGTATTCCATCTCGGGCGTGATGATCCCGCGCCGGGCGTATTCCAGCTGCGTGACGTTAGCGCCCGGCTTGGCGCGGTAGACGCGGCGCGGCGCGGTGAACTGCGGCGCCAGGTGCTCGCCCTTGGCGAAGCCGTTGTCCTCGGGCTTGACCTCGCGCGGGTTGGCGACGATCTCGACGTCGCCGCGGGAGACGACCCAGGGTTCTCGGGTGCGCGCCAGCCCCTTGTCGATGTCGATCTTCACCATCGGGTCGGTGTAGGGGCCCGACGGATCGTAGAGCGTCAGCGCCGGCTCGCCCGCGCTCGGATGCACGGCGACTTCGCGGAACGGCACGCGAATGTCCGGCCAGAGCGTCCCGGCCTGGTGGACCTTCTTCGAACCCGGCCGTTCCCCGGTCGGGATGGCGGCGGCTTCCAGGGTTCCCGCAGGCTTGTTCATGACGCGGCCTCGCTCCGTACACGGTGGATCTGCGGCGAGGATGGAAGCGGTTCCTTCCCTTCGCCGGCATGACCCGGATCAGGTTCGACGGGTCGCGGGCTCACCCGCCTCTCAGCCGCTCCGGCGCGGCCCCCCGAGGAAGGCCGGCACCTTAGGCCCGACGCGCGATCAAGGCTAGTGTGCTGGATCTGTGGTTTGGGCGAGGGGGAAGATGGGCAAGCTGGCGTCGGTGCTCGACTATCGCGAAGCCGCCAGGCGGCGCTTGCCGCGGTTCCTGTTCGAGTATTTCGACGGCGGCTCCTACACCGAGACGACGCTAGCCAGGAACGTCGCCGACCTTCAGGCGGTCGAGCTTCGCCAGCGGGTGATGCGCGACGTCTCGGGGATCAAACTCTCGACGGAGCTGTTTGGTCAGACATTCGCTCTGCCGGTGGGATTGGGGCCGATCGGACTCGCGGGGTTGGCCGCGCGCCGTGGCGAGGTGCAGGCGGCGCGCGCGGCGGAGGCGGCCGGCGTCCCCTTCTCCCTGTCCACTGTCGGCGCGTGCAGCTTGGCTGAGGTTCGGCGCGGAACCGAAAGGCCATTCTGGTTTCAGCTCTACATGATCCGCGACCGCGGCTTCATGGAGGATCTCCTGGCGCAGGCGCGGGAGGCGGGGTGTTCGGCCCTGCTGTTCACCGTCGACATGCCCGTGCCGGGCGCGCGCTACCGCGACGTTCGCTCTGGGCTGGCCGGCGCGGCGGGCTTCAGCGGAGGGCTGCGGCGGCTGGGCCAGGCGCTGGTGCGGCCGGATTGGGTCTGGGATGTCGGCATCTGCGGCCGGCCGCACAGCCTGGGTAATGTCGCTCCGGTGCTCGGGCGCAAGAGCGGGCTCGAGGACTTCATGGGTTGGATGGCGTCCAACTTCGACCCGTCGGTGACCTGGCGCGACCTCGACTTCGTGCGTGAGCGCTGGAGCGGGCCGCTGTTGATCAAGGGCGTGCTGGATCCGGAAGACGCCGTCGCCGCGGCGGTGCTAGGCGCTGACGGGATCGTGGTCTCGAACCATGGCGGGCGTCAGCTCGACGGCGCGCCCTCGACGGCGCGGGCGCTGCCCAAGGTCGCCCAGGCGGTGGGCGAGCGGCTGACCGTGCTCGCGGATGGCGGCGTGCGCTCGGGCCTCGACGTGCTGCGGCTGCTGGCGCTGGGGGCGAAGGGCGTATTGCTGGGCCGCGCCTGGGCCTACGGCTTGGCCGGCGGGGGGCAAGCCGGCGTCGCCCACGTGCTGCGGCTGGTCGAGGCGGAACTTCGCGCGGCGATGGCGCTCACCGGCTGCACGCGGATCGGCGACATCGACGGGTCGCGCCTGGCGCTGAACTGAGGCTATTGCCGCTGGCGCGCGGCGGCGGCGGTGGCCTTGCCTGGCCCAGCTTTTGCCGGCGCCATCGCGGCGGCGCCCGGGTCGTTGGATTGATTCGCGGCCGTTTCGGTGGGTTGGCTTGCCGGGGGATCGCCAGACGGGCTCGCGGGCGGGGTGCTGGCCGGCCGGCTCGTGGGTGTTCCGCCGGGCTCGCTCGCGGGTGTGTCGACGGTCGTCATCGCGGCGGCGGCGATCTGCTGGCCCGAGCGAACGACGGCGTCTGAAATCGTGCCCGCCAGGCCCCAAGCGGCCATCAGAATTCCCAGCCCGAGCATGCCGACAATCAGCGCGTATTCGGCGCCGACGGATCCGCTGTCTCGGGAAAGAAACTTCAGCATGCCTTCAGTGCGCAGTGGACGCCGAGGTTGCGGCCTCGGACGCTTGGTCCCGGGAGTCAACAACGTGACGTTTCATGGAGCCCGCCGCAATGGCGATTCCGATTCCGACGATCGCCAGGATGATAGCGTACTCTGCGGCCGCCGAGCCTGCATCATCCGTTAAGAGGCCGACCAACTTGTGCATGCACCGGCATTTAGCCGAGCCTCGCGGAGGAGCAAGCGTGGCCTGGGGCGGTAAGGCGACTGTGAACGCTCCGCCGCCTGCAACGAAAACGCCCCCGGATCGGTCCGGGGGCGTTTCTGCATTCGGGCGCGTCTTGGATCAGGTGGCGTAGCTGCTGATCGTCGAGGCCGACTTGTTGAT
>Ga0268264_10000377_pt1 | contig 65413 bp, 53 predicted proteins | sample KBSSwiS32_FD_190357 | JGI IMG/M metagenome (GOLD analysis project Ga0268264, IMG submission 190357) | Switchgrass rhizosphere microbial communities from Kellogg Biological Station, Michigan, USA - KBS Switchgrass S3-2 (SPAdes) (version 2) | ecosystem: Host-associated > Plants > Roots >... | reverse complement strand
CCTTCAGGCCGAACTGGCCGAAAGACAACGTCGCGCCCGAACTGGCGACGCCGTGGATACGGCCCTTGTGCGCCTTTCGGAACTTCGTTTTCTTTGGTTGCATCATGGCTTTAAGCCCTCAAACCTTCTCAAATGCCGCCGCTCAGGCGGCGTCGCGGCGCGGCCGCGGCGTGTTGTCGCCCTCGGCCATCCGCTTGTCCTGGGCCATCGGATCATGCTCGAGGATTTCACCCTTGAAGATCCAGACCTTGACGCCGCAGGTACCGAACGTGGTGAACGCGGTCGCCACCCCGTAATCGATGTCGGCACGCAGGGTGTGCAACGGCACGCGACCCTCGCGATACCATTCCATGCGCGCGATTTCCGCGCCGCCGAGACGACCCGAGCAGTTGATACGGATGCCTTCGGCACCGAGCCGCATCGCCGACTGCACGGCACGCTTCATGGCGCGGCGGAACGCGACGCGGCGCTCGAGCTGCTGGGCTATCGATTCGGCCACCAGGGTCGCGTCCAGTTCGGGCTTCCTGATCTCGACGATGTTGATGACCACGTCGGAGGAGGTGATGTCGGCAACCCGCTTGCGCAGCTTGTCGATGTCGGCGCCCTTCTTGCCGATCACGACGCCCGGACGCGCCGAGTGGATCGTCACGCGGCACTTCTTGTGCGGACGCTCGATCACGATGCGCGCGACCGCCGCCTGCTTCAGTTCCTTGTGCAGGATCTCGCGGATCTTGACGTCCTCGTGCAACAGCTTGCCGTACTCGTTCTTGCCGGCGAACCAGCGCGAGTCCCAGGTCCGGTTGATGCCGAGACGCAGTCCGATTGGATTGATCTTTTGACCCATCGTATTCTCCCGGCGCCTTAGGCGCTCGCCTCGACCTGACGAACGACGATCGTCAGCTGCGCAAATGGTTTGAACACCCGGCCCGAACGGCCACGGCCGCGCGGAGCGAAACGTTTCATGACGATGCCGTTGCCAACATGCGCTTCGGAGACGACGAGATCGTCGACCTCGAGGTCGTGGTTGTTCTCGGCATTGGCGATCGCCGATTCCAGGCACTTCTTGACGTCGACCGCGATCCGCTTGCGCGAAAACTGCAGGTCGGCGAGAGCGGCCGAGGCTTTCCTGCCGCGGATCATCTGCGCGACGAGATTGAGCTTCTGCGGGCTCACCCGCAGCATCCGGGCGATGGCCTTGGCCTCGTTATCCGCGAGGCTGCGTTCGCGCTTAGGTTTGCTCATGGTCTAAATCCTCAACCCTTCTTGGCTTTCTTGTCGCCCGAATGGCCGTGGAAGGTCCGGGTCGGCGAGAACTCGCCGAACTTGTGACCCACCATTTCCTCGTTGATCGAGACCGGCACGTGCTTCTGGCCGTTGTAGACGCCGAACACCAGGCCGACGAATTGCGGCAGGATGGTCGAACGGCGGCTCCAGATCTTGATCACGTCGTGGCGACCGGACGCGCGCGCGGCATCCGCCTTCTTCAGCAGCGAGGCTTCGACGAACGGGCCTTTCCAGACTGAACGAACCATGGTCCGGCGTTCCTTACTTCTTCCGCTTGTGGCGGCTTATGAGAATGAATCGGTCGGTCGACTTGTTGGAGCGGGTCTTCTTGCCCTTGGTGGGCTTGCCCCATGGAGTGACCGGGTGACGACCGCCGGAGGTGCGGCCTTCGCCGCCGCCGTGCGGATGGTCAATCGGGTTCATCGACACGCCGCGATTGTGCGGCCGGCGGCCGAGCCAGCGCTTGCGGCCGGCCTTGCCGATCGAGATGTTCATGTGATCGGGGTTCGACACCGCGCCGATGGTGGCGCGGCAGCGGCCGTGCACCAGGCGCTGCTCGCCCGAGTTCAGGCGCACGATGACATAGTCCTGATCGCGGCCCACGAGCTGAGCATAGGTGCCGGCGGAACGCGCGAGCTGCCCGCCCTTGCCGATCTTGGCCTCGATATTATGGACGATCGTGCCGACCGGCATGTTGCCGAGCGGCATGACATTGCCCGGCTTCACGTCGACATAATTGCCCGCGACGACGGTGTCGCCGACCGCGAGCCGCTGCGGCGCCAGGATATAGGCCTGTTCGCCGTCCTGATACTTGATCAGGGCGATGAAGCCGGTGCGGTTCGGATCATACTCCAGCCGTTCGACGGTCGCGGGAACGTCGACCTTGTCACGCTTGAAGTCGATCACGCGGTAGGCCTGCTTGTGACCGCCGCCGAGGAACCGCACGGTGATGCGACCGGTGTTGTTGCGTCCGCCCGAGGAGTGCTTGCCCTCGGTCAGCGCCTTGACCGGCTTGCCCTTGTAGAGCGCCGAACGATCCACCAAGACCAGCTGGCGCTGGCCGGGCGTCGTTGGATTGTATTTTTTCAATGCCATCGTCGTATCGCCTTAAAGCCCGGTGGTCACGTCGATCCGATGGCCCTCTTCGAGGGTCACGATCGCGCGCTTGGAATCCGACTGCGAACCGAAATTGCCGCGGAAGACCTTGCTCTTGCCCTTGCGCACCAGCGTGTTGACGCTCTTGACCTTGACGTCGAACAACTTCTCGATGGCTTCCTTGATCTGCGGCTTGGTCGCCTTGGCGGCAACCTTGAACAGAACCTTGTTGTGCTCGGACGCCAGCGTGGCCTTTTCGGTCACCACCGGAGAAACGATCACGTCGTAATGGCGCGGATCGATCGTCTTCATTTGAACCGCGCCTCCAGCGCATCGATCGCCGCCTTGGTCAGAACCAGCTTCTGGCGACGGAGAATGTCGTAGACGTTGATGCCCTGGATCGGCAGCACGTCCATGTTCGGGATGTTGCGCGCGGCAATGGCGAAGCCGTTGTGCAGTTCGGCGCCGTCGACGATCAGCGCATTGGTCAGCCCGAGGCCCGAGAAGTGCCCGATCAGCGCCTTGGTCTTGGCGGCTTCGAGCTGGGCATTCTCCAGCACGATGATGTCGCCGCCCCTGGCCTTGGCCGAGAGCGCATGCTTCAGCGCCAGCGCGCGCACCTTCTTCGGCAGGTCGGTGGCATGGGAGCGAACCACCGGACCGAAGGCACGACCGCCGCCGCGGAACTGCGGCACGCGCGCCGAGCCGTGACGAGCACCACCGGTGCCCTTCTGCTTGTACATCTTCTTGCCGGTGCGCCAGATCTCGGCGCGCCCCTTGGCCTTGTGCGTCCCGGCCTGGCGCTTGTTGAGCTGCCATTGCACGCAGCGCTGGATCAGGTCCTGCCGCGGCTCCAGACCGAAAATCGCGTCGGACAGCTGGACCGAACCGGCTTCCTTGCCTTCGAGGGTTTTGACTGTCAGTTCCATCTCACGCCCCCTGCTCGGCCGGCGCGGCCTCAGCCTGCTCGCCACCCGCAACCTTGAACTTGCCGGGCTTCGGAGCTTCCTTCGGCAGCGGCTTCTTCACCGCGTCGCGAACCGAGATCCAGCCGCCCTTGGCGCCGGGGACGGCACCCTCGACGAGGATCAGGCCACGCTCGACGTCGGTCTGCACGACACGCAGATTCAACGTCGTGATACGGTCGACACCCATATGACCGGGCATCTTCTTGTTCTTCCAGGTCTTGCCGGGATCCTGACGTCCGCCGGTCGAACCGATCGAACGATGCGAGACCGACACGCCGTGGGTGGCGCGCAGGCCGCCGAAGTTCCAGCGCTTCATGCCGCCGGCAAAGCCCTTGCCGATCGAGGTACCGGTGACGTCGACGAACTGGCCGACGACGAAATGGTCGGCCTGGATTTCGGCGCCGACCGGGATCAGCGCGTCCGGGGAGACGCGGAATTCCGCGACCTTCCGCTTCGGCTCGACCTTGGCCACCGCGAATTGTCCGCGTTCGGCCTTCGGCATGTAGACGGTCTTGCGGCTGCCAGAGCCAAGCTGCAACGCGACATAGCCGTTCTTCTCGGCGGTGAGGTGGCCGAGCACCTGGCAATTGCCGAGCTTCAGCACGGTCACTGGAATATGTTCGCCGGCCTCCGTAAAGACCCGCGTCATCCCGACCTTCTGTGCGATCACTCCGGAGCGCATCTTCGTGCTTCCTGTTCTTTCTGTCCGCCAACGCCGCGGACGGGATCTGAAGGTTAGAGCTTGATCTCGACGTCAACGCCTGCGGCGAGGTCGAGCTTCATGAGGGCGTCGACGGTCTGCGGGGTCGGGTCGACAATGTCGAGGAGGCGCTTGTGGGTGCGCATCTCGAATTGCTCGCGGCTCTTCTTGTCGACGTGCGGCGAACGGTTGACGGTGAACTTCTCGATGCGGGTCGGCAGCGGAATGGGTCCGCGTACCTGCGCGCCGGTTCGTTTCGCCGTGTTCACGATCTCACGCGTCGACGTATCGAGGATTCGATGGTCGAACGCCTTGAGGCGTATGCGAATATTCTGGCCGTTCATTGCCGTTATCTTTCTTTCGTGAGTAGCGAGTAGTCAGCAGCGAATAGAAAGACTCTATTCGCTGCCCCCGATGATCTATTCGCCAATTACTCGATGATCGAAGCGACGACGCCGGCGCCGACGGTACGGCCACCTTCGCGGATCGCGAAGCGCAGCTTCTCTTCCATCGCGATCGGCACGATCAGGTGCACTTCCATCGCAATGTTGTCCCCGGGCATCACCATCTCGGTGCCTTCCGGCAGATGCACGACACCGGTCACGTCGGTGGTGCGGAAGTAGAACTGCGGCCGGTAGTTGGTGAAGAACGGGGTGTGGCGACCGCCCTCTTCCTTGGTCAGGATGTAGGCTTCAGCCTTGAACTTCGTGTGCGGCTTGACCGAACCCGGCTTGCAGAGCACCTGGCCGCGCTCGACTTCCTCGCGCTTGGTGCCGCGGAGCAGCGCGCCGATGTTGTCGCCGGCCTGGCCCTGATCGAGCAGCTTGCGGAACATTTCGACGCCGGTGACGGTGGTCTTCTGGGTGGCGCGCAGGCCAACGATCTCGATTTCCTCGCCCACCTTGACGATGCCGCGCTCGACGCGACCGGTCACCACGGTGCCGCGGCCGGAGATCGAGAACACGTCTTCCACCGGCATCAGGAACGGCTGGTCGATCGGACGCTCCGGCTGCGGAATGTACTCGTCGACGTTCTTCATGAGCTCGAGGATCGCGTCATGACCGAGCTTCTTGTCGGAATCTTCGAGGGCGGCGAGCGCCGAACCCTTGATGATCGGGATCTTGTCGCCGGGGAATTCGTACTTCGACAGCAGCTCACGGACCTCGAGTTCGACCAGCTCGAGCAATTCCGGATCGTCGACCATGTCGCACTTGTTGAGGAACACGACGAGCGCGGGAACGCCGACCTGGCGGGCGAGCAGGATGTGCTCGCGGGTCTGCGGCATCGGGCCGTCGGCCGCCGACACCACCAGGATCGCGCCGTCCATCTGCGCGGCACCGGTGATCATGTTCTTCACATAGTCGGCGTGACCGGGACAATCGACGTGGGCATAGTGCCGATTCTTGGTCTCGTATTCGACGTGAGCGGTCGAAATCGTGATACCGCGCGCCTTCTCTTCCGGCGCCTTGTCGATCTGGTCGTACGCCGTGAACGTCGCACCGCCGGTTTCCGCGAGGACCTTGGTGATCGCCGCGGTCAGCGACGTCTTTCCATGGTCGACGTGACCGATCGTTCCGATGTTGCAGTGCGGCTTGTTACGTTCAAACTTTGCTTTGGCCATTTGACTCTCCGTTCAGTCGCTAGCTACCGCCGACGACAATCAGGCAAACTTCTTTTGGACTTCCGCCGACACGTTCGCCGGCGCTTCCGCGTAGTGGTCGAACTGCATCGTGAAGGTCGCGCGACCCTGGCTCATCGAGCGCAGGTTATTCACGTAACCAAACATGTTCATGAGCGGCACCATCGCGTTGATGACGTTGGCGTTGCCGCGCATGTCTTGACCCTGGATCTGCCCGCGCCGCGAGTTCAGATCGCCGATGACGGAGCCGGTGTAGTCTTCCGGCGTCACCACTTCGACCTTCATGATCGGCTCGAGCAGGACCGACTTGCCCTTCTGCAGGGCCTCGCGGAAGGCCGCACGCGCCGCGATTTCGAAGGCCAGCGCCGAGGAGTCGACGTCGTGATACTTGCCGTCGACCAGCTGCACCTTGACGTCGACCACGGGGAAGCCGGCGACCACGCCGGAGCCCATCACGCTGTTGAGGCCCTTTTCGACGCCGGGGATATATTCCTTCGGCACCGCGCCACCGACGACCTTGGACTCGAACTCGTAGCCCTTGCCGGGCTCGTTCGGCTCGACGATGATCGAGACTTCGGCGAACTGGCCGGTACCGCCGGTCTGCTTCTTGTGCGTGTACTTGACCTCGGCGCGCTTCGTGATGCGCTCACGGAACGCCACCTGCGGCGCACCGATATTGGCATCGACCTTGTAGGTCCGCCTCAAGATGTCGACCTTGATGTCGAGATGGAGTTCGCCCATGCCCTTCAGAATCGTCTGGCCGGACTCCTGATCGGTGGACACCCGGAACGACGGATCTTCCGCGGCGAGCTTCGCCAGCGCCACGCCGAGCTTTTCCTGGTCGGCCTTCGACTTCGGCTCGATCGCGATTTCGATGACCGGCTCGGGGAATTCCATCTTTTCCAGGATCACCGGCTTGTTCGGATCGCACAGCGTGTCGCCGGTGCGCGCTTCCTTCAGACCAGCCAGCGCGACGATGTCGCCGGCATAGGCTTCCTTGATGTCTTCGCGGTTGTTGGCATGCATCAGCAACATACGGCCGATGCGCTCCTTGCGGTCGCGGGTCGAATTGATGACGCCGGTGCCCGACAGAAGCGTGCCGGAATAGATGCGGCAGAAGGTGATGGTGCCGACGAACGGGTCGTCCATGATCTTGAACGCGAGCAGCGCGAGTGGCTCCTTGTCGTTCGGAAGACGAACGACCTCGTTACCGTCCTCATCGAGGCCCTTGATCGCGGGCACGTCGACCGGCGACGGCAGGTAGTCGACGACGGCGTCGAGCAGCGGCTGCACGCCCTTGTTCTTGAAGGCCGAGCCGCACAGCACGGGAAAGAACGCGCCGGTCAGCACGGCCTTGCGGATCATGCGCTTCAGCGTGGCTTCATCGGGCTCGTTACCGTCGAGATAGGCCGCGAGGACTTCGTCGTCGAGTTCGACGGCGGACTCCAGCAGCTTCTCGCGATATTCCTTGGCCTTCTCGACCATGTCTTCCGGAATATCGATATCCTTGAAGGGAGCATCGAGCTTCTCGTCTTCCCAGACCACGCCCTTCATGCGGACGAGATCGATCAGGCCCTTGAAATTATTCTCGGATCCGATTGGAAGCTGGATCGCGATCGGCTTGGCGCCGAGGCGATCGACGATATCCTGCATGCATTTGTAGAAGTCGGCGCCGGTCTTATCCATCTTGTTGGCGAAGACGATGCGCGGAACACGGTACTTGTCGCCCTGACGCCAGACGGTCTCGGTCTGCGGCTCGACGCCCTGGTTGGAGTCCAGCACGCATACCGCTCCGTCGAGCACGCGCAAGCTGCGCTCGACTTCAATGGTGAAGTCGACGTGGCCGGGGGTATCGATGATGTTGAGGCGCTTGCCGCTCCAGAACGCGGTGGTCGCGGCCGAGGTGATGGTGATGCCGCGCTCCTGCTCCTGCTCCATCCAGTCCATCGTCGCGGCACCTTCGTGCACTTCGCCGATCTTGTGGCTCTTGCCGGTGTAATAAAGGATGCGCTCGGTGGTCGTGGTCTTGCCGGCATCGATATGCGCCATGATACCGAAGTTACGGTAGTCCTCTATGGCATGAACGCGGGGCATGGGTTCTTCCTTAAAATCCGTTGTTTCGCCGTTACCAGCGGTAATGCGAGAAGGCGCGGTTGGCTTCCGCCATCCGGTGCACGTCTTCACGCTTCTTCACGGCGTTTCCCCGGTTATTCGACGCGTCGAGGAGTTCGGCCGACAGCCGCTCCGTCATGGTCTTTTCATTGCGGTCGCGCGCGGCCGAGATCAGCCAGCGGATCCCGAGCGCCTGCCTGCGCACCGAGCGAACCTCGACCGGGACCTGGTAGGTGGCGCCGCCGACGCGACGGGAACGCACCTCGATGGTCGGCATCACGTTGTCGAGCGCCTGCTCGAACACGGTCAGCGGGTTCTGCTTGGTCTTGGTCTCGATGATCCCGAGCGCACCGTAGACAATGCCTTCGGCGACCGATTTTTTCCCGGCATACATCACCGAGTTCATGAACTTCGTAATGATGATGTTCCCGAACTTCGGATCCGGGAGCACTTCTCGCTTTTCTGCTGAATGGCGACGCGACATCGATCGGGTTCCCGCTTACTTCGGACGCTTTGCGCCGTACTTCGAACGGCGCTGCTTACGGTTCTTGACGCCCTGGGTATCGAGGACGCCGCGGAGGATGTGGTAGCGCACGCCGGGCAAATCCTTGACGCGACCGCCGCGGATCATGACCACCGAATGCTCCTGGAGGTTATGGCCCTCACCCGGAATGTAGCCGATCACCTCGAAGCCGTTGGTCAGGCGCACCTTGGCGACCTTGCGCAGCGCTGAGTTCGGCTTCTTCGGCGTCGTGGTATAGACGCGCGTGCACACGCCGCGCTTCTGAGGCGACTGCTGCAGCGCCGGCACTTTCTTGCGCGACTTTTGCACCGTGCGAGGCGTTGCGATCAGCTGGTTGATCGTCGGCATCTTGGCCTTCATCCTTCAGTTCGCGCGGAACCGCTCTTGGCTCCGCAAATTCATTCTGGGGTACCCGCCCCACCGGCCACCATCGCGCGAAAACCATCGCGCAAAGCGAAATCACGCCAGCCACCCATCACTGAGCGGAAAGCGCTTCGACGCCACAGAGGACCGCGAGTTGCGCATCGACCGGCCGAAGCCGCCCAACCGCAGACCGAGATCATGCATCCGAATTCGATCTCAAGAGGACACGCTCTGGAGAACTAAAATCGTCCTGGCATTGCCTAGCTATAATCGACAGCGTTTGAGCGGCATTCGTCGAGGTTGGTGCCCGGGTCGACCACATGGTGGCCGAACGGGTGTTCCGTTCCGACTCTGGCTTTGCTCACCGCCTGTCGTTGAGTGGCCGCCTTTTATAAGCCGCGAATAGCCAAGTCAAGGCGAAACGACCATCGAAGAGGCGAGAAGAAAGGCTTCTGGTGTCGATGGTTTTGGCCACGCCGCGACATTTCTCGCGCGGAGGCCTAGGCCGTCCGCTCCGATCGTTCGAGCGGGTCACCCAATTTATACCCGGATGTTATATATTCTTCCATCGTACTAAGGCTTTATTCGTATTTCTCGAAGCAATGTCGAAGCGTCGAGGCTGGGACTCCGCCATGAGATACACCGACGTTGCCATTATCGGCGGCGGGCTTGCCGGCGCGACGGCGGCCGCGATGCTCGGACGTGCCGGCGTCGCCGCGATCATGGTGGACCCGCATCTTTGCTATCCGCCCGACTTTCGAATCGAAAAACTGGGCGGCGACGGGCAGATCGAGCGCCTGCGCAAGACCGGCCTGGCCGAAGCCGTGCTGCGCAAGGCGACCCACGATGGCGTCAACTGGATTGCGCGATTCGGATATCTGCTCGACAAGGCGCCAAGCCAGCAGTTCGGCATCATGTACGACACGCTCGTCAACACGATCCGCGCGGAAATTCCCGATGCCGTGGAGACCATAGTCGCCAAGGCCGTTTCGATCTCGACCAGCGCGGAGCGGCAGAAGATCGCCCTGTCGAACGGAGAGACGATTTCGGCCCGGCTTGCCGTGATCGCCAACGGGCTGAACGTCGGCTTGCGCCATACGCTCGGCATCGAGCGACGAATCGAAAGCGCCTGTCATTCGATATCGCTCGGCTTCGACGTCGAGCCTCGCGGCCACCTCGCCTTCCCCTTCCCGGCCATGACCTATTTCTCGGAGCGCCCCAGCGACCGCATCCCGTATATTACGCTGTTCCCTGTCGGCAATACGATGCGGGCCAACCTGTTCGTCTATCGCGCGGTCGACGATCCCTGGCTGCGGGACTTCCGCCGCGCGCCGGTCGAGACCTTGAATGCCTCGCTGCCGCGGCTGAAGCGAATCATGGGCGAATTTGCCGTAACAGGCGACATCAAGATCCGCCCGGCCGACCTCTACACCAACTCCGGCTATCGGCAGGCCGGTATCGTCCTCGTCGGCGACGCCTTCAGGACCACCTGCCCGGTCACCGGCACCGGCTCCGACAAGGTTTTCACCGACGTCGAGCGGCTCTGCCACGTCCATATTCCGATGTGGCTGGCGAGCGAAGGCATATCCGAGGACAAGATCGCGGCCTTCTACGACGATCCGGTCAAGCAGGCCTGCGACCAATGGGCCATCGCCAAGGCCTACAGCTTTCGCGCGGTGTCGGTCGACGACGGGATCGCCTGGCGGGCACAGCGCTGGGCGCGCTTCATCTTTTGGCTCGGCCGCGGCCTGTGGCGCCGGTTCGCCTCTTCGCGGCATCGCGGCGAGAGCCTCCGCCCTCACTCCTCGTCGTCATCCTCCTCATCCTCATCTTCATCCTCGTCGTCGTCATCCTCGCTGTCATCGTCGGCCTGATCGGCAGCGTTGTGCGGCTTGTGGCTCTGGTCATCCCAGAGCTTGCGATAGACGCCATTGCTGGCGAGCAGCTCGGCGTGGGAGCCGCGTTCGATCGCCTTGCCGCCTGAGATGACGATGATCTCGTCCATCTCGACCACGGAGGTGAGCCGGTGGGTCGACCAGATCATGGTCCGGTCCTTCGCGACATTGAGCAGCGTGCGATTGATCGCGGCTTCCGTGGTCTGGTCCAGCGCCGAGGTCGCCTCGTCCAGCAGGAGCACCGAGGGATTGCGGATGATGGCCCGCGCAATCGCGATGCGCTGCCGCTGGCCGCCGGACAGAGTATCGCCGCGCTCGCCGACCGGGGTGTCGTATTTCCTGGGCAGGCTCATGATGTAGCGGTGGATTTCGGCCTTGCGCGCGGCCTCCACGACCTCCTCGTCGGTGGCCCCCTCCTTGCCGAGCCGGATGTTCTCCCGCAGCGACATGTTGAACAGCATGTTCTCCTGGAACACCACCGCCATGCTCCGGCGCAGCGATTCCTTGGTCACCTTCCTGATATCGACCCCGTCGATGGTGACGCGGCCTTCGTCGGGCACGTAGAGGCGCAGGATGAGGTTGAGCAGCGTGCTCTTGCCCGAGCCGCTCGGACCGACGATGGCGATGCGCTTGCCGGCATCGAGCTTGAGGCTGAGGCCGTCGAGCACCGGCGTCGTACCGCCCTCATACTGGAAGGAGACCCGGTCGAAGGTGATGTCGTGGGTGATGCGCGGCAGGTCGGGAGCGCCCGTCCGGTCCGCGCCGCGCGTCGGCTCGTCCAGCAGTTCCTGGATATGCCGGATCGCCGCGGCCGATGAGATCGACACCGGGATGAAATGCATGACGTGGGCGATGTTGTAGGACACCTCCCAGAAGGCGCTCTCGAAGGTCACGAAGGTGCCGATGGTGATCTGGCCCTTGGTGGCGAGATAGGCGCCGATCGCGAGCACGACGAGGTGGAGCAAGAGCACGGAAATCGTCACGGTGCGCTCGACCATGGTCGAGAGGAACATCGCGGAGGCGATCTTGCGGCGCGCCTCGTCGTTGCGCAGCGTGAACCAGCCGAACACCTTGCGCTGCAGGGTGAAGGCCTTGATCACCGCCTGCGCCGCGACGTTTTCCTGCACGACCCCGAGCAGCGCCGATTCGTTGAGTTTCTGTTCGTAATTGGCCTGCACCGCCTTCGGCGTCAGGATCCGCGGGCCGATCAGCGTGATCGGGAAGACCAGAAGCGCCACCGCGGCAAGCTGCCAGTTGAGGAACAGCATCAGGAAGATGCCCGCGATCAACTCCAGCAACGGCAAGGCCAGGCTGTTGGCGAAACTCTTGACCGCGCCTTCGAAAGCCGACAGGTCGATGGAGAAACGCGACAGGATCTCGCCGCGCTTGGTGCGGGCGAAATAGGCCGCCGGCAGGTTCTGGACATGCTCGAAGATGCGCGTGCGCACATCCGAGATCAGCGCTGCCGCGAGCCGTGCGTCCCAGAGTTCGTACCAGACCGCGACGATCGAGGTGACGATACCGGCCGCCGCCAGCACGCCGAGGATCTTGTACAGCGCCTCGAAATCCTCTTCGCCGAGCGCATCGTCGATCAGGAATTTGAGGCTGAGCGGCATGATGACGTTGAACAGCGTCTCGACCACGACGCCGAGGCCGACCAATGCCAATGTCTTCTTGTAGTTGCTCAGGAGGGGTCTGACGAAACCATAGATCGTCGCCAGCGCGCCGGCCGCTTCCCTGGCGGTAAAGACGACGAGATCCTCATCGTCCTCGTCGTCGTCAAGCTCGAGCAGGTCCTCCTCGTCGTCGTCCGGCTCATCGGGTGCGGTCGCGGGGCTTTCCGGCGCCCCGGTCGGCTTGGCACGGCGCGCGTCCTCGTCGATCGCGACCTGCTCGGTCGCGGCGGCGGGCTTTGGACTATCCGGTAACGGGGGCTTGGACACCATTCAACCAACGGAAGCTGCACGGCCGGCATGGCCGCGACATCTGGCGCTCCGGCTGTACCATTCGCATTCCGTTGCGGCTAGTGCCGCCGCAAAATCGAAGCAAGCCCTACTCCACGTCCCCCTACTCCACGTCCTCGACCTTGTCGAAGAACGAATAGCGCAGGCTGTCCGAATCGGCATACCACTGGCCGGGCCCCTTGTTGGCGGCCAGCGTCGCCGCCCAAAGCGCGTCGGTGCAATCCCGGCGGTGCATCGCCAGATCGAAGCCGTTGCCGAAGAACAGCTCCGACCATTCCCACCAGGTGCCGAGCTTCTTGACGCCGCGCAGGAGATCGTAACGGTCGATCAGGGCCGGCGCCATGTCCGAGGTGACTGATCCGAACACCAGGCCGGTCCTGGCCACGCGATTGAGTTCGCGCACCCCTCGCACCACCTGCTTCTCCCCGAGATGGCACAGCGAGGTCTCGAACACGAAGTCGAACGCGTTGTCCTTGAACGGCATGTCGGCGATCGAGCCCAGCTTGTTGAATTTCTTCAGCGCCTTCGGCGTCCTGCCGTGGATGAGGCGGTTGTTCTCGATACCCCAGGCATCGATGCCGCGCTCGCGCAGCGCGCCGACCAGTTCGCCACTGGCGGAGCCCGCGACCAGGAGCTTGTAGCCCTTGGCCCTGCCCCAGACGATCTTGACCAGTTCGGTCAGATAGGCCGGATCGGTAAACTGGTCCCAGACCTGGTGATAGGGACCGAGCCCGCGGTAGTTGTCGAAATAGTCGCGATCGATCTTGTCCGAGAGCGCCGTGCCTTCCTGCGCCCTGGCGCGGCGCAGCCGCATCATTTCGGTGACAACGATGTCGGTGGCGGCGTCCGAGGAATCGAGCAGGCCGTTCAGCGTCGAATCGAACAGATAATCGCCGACCACGACGAGACCCGGATGCTCCTTCGGTTCGGGCCGGTGATTGGTCATGACGTCCCGCGCCGGCAGGCCGCCCGGCAGCGCATTCACCGACGACAGCCAGCGATGGATCTTGCCTTCAACGAAATGCACGCGGGCATCGCCGAACGACGCCGGCAACGATTTCAAGGCGGCCTCGATCAGTTCCTGCTCGGACAGATTGGCAAAGGCGAGCGCGTCGGAGCCTGCGATCAGCCAATTCAGGACGCCATGCTTTCCGACATCATGACGGGAGCCCTCGTTGTAGACGCAGCAGCCGCCGAACGCCTCCGACATGAACCAGGACCCCGGAATCTGCTCGCCCCAGAACGGCTCGTCGAACAGGATCGAGACGCGCAGATAATGTGCCGGACGGTCGAAATAGGAGATGTGCTTGACCATCGAGCGGCGCAGCACCTCGCCCTCCCAGCCCAGCGTCGCCAGCCAGGAGTGCGGCAGGCAGACCAGCACGAGATCGAACTCCCGTGCCTCCGGCCCCTTGCCGTTCATCATGTTGAGCCGGTAGCGCCCGGTCGCGGTCTTGCCGACCCGGAGGATGCGATGATTGAGCTGAATGTCGGCATCGACTTCCGACTGCAGGCACTCGACCAGTTGCTCATTGCCGTTCTGGATCGAATAGAGGCCGATATAGCCCTCGACGTCCATCACGTAGTTCTTGAGCGCATTCAGCCCGTTGGTGTTGTGGGCCTCGGTCGCGATGTCGGAACGGGCCATCACCTTGAAGAAGCGCTTGGCGGTCGCGTCATCCACTTCCTTGTCGAGCACCTGCTCTGCCGTCACATAGGCCCAGGGATGCTCGTTGTCATGCGAGCCGACGCCTTCGTAGTATTCGGCCGGCGACACCATCTCGCTGCAGCGCTTGCGAAATGTCTCGATGGCCGCCGCGGTCTTCGCTCCGTATTTGCGGCGCATGCCCGGCACGTCATTCAACAGTTCGCCGTCGAGTTGCACCTGTTCGGCATCCATCGGAATCGTCTGCAGGCCGAAATGCTGGATCAACTCGCGCAAGGGGTCGGGTCCGGTCATCGAGTAATCGTAGATCTCGGCGACCCCGGCCTCGTACATCGCAGGGGCCTTGTCGAACTTGCGTGTCAGGATCTTGCCGCCGAGCCGGTCGGACGCTTCAAAAATCGTCACGCGGCAGTGCTCGCCCAGCTTTCGCTTCAGGTACCAGGCGCTCATCAGCCCGCCCGGGCCGCCGCCGACAATTGCAAGATCAAGCATAGGAATTCTGTTGCCTTTCCGCCTGTCGCCCCAGCAGGTCTCCGATCCGGTACGCGGCGGTCCGCCTGCGGATCGGACAAAATTTGATGGTTTCCAAGGGCTTAGGGCGTCGACCCGAAAACAGATCCGCCAAACAACCGCTCTTCAGGTGACGCCCCATCGCAGCCTAGCAAAAGCCCTTTTGCACCTGAAAGGAAGATGAACAAACCGGGGATTGATAAAGAAAAAGCGCCCGGACGGGCGCCAACGTCAAGCGAATATTTAAGATTTAGCTACGGCCGGCCCAAGCCGCGACCGCCTGCGACACCACCTGTTGCCTCCGGAATCAAAAACCACCGGCAGGGCATTGCCGGTGGTTTTGGAGGTTTAGCAAAAAGTGACCTGATCTCCCCAACAGCGATCTGCCGCCGAACCATTCGTCGACTTTATGCAAATCTACATGATTTATTTAGCTGAGTAAATAAGCTATTCAAAAAATAGATCCCCTTCTTACGCGCCCCTTTCGCGTTCGCCTGAACGGCAGCCCGGACGCCGGGCCGAGCAAGATCGCATCCGCAACGTCATGAAAAAAGCCCCGGCAGTTTCCTGCCGGGGCCGATCTCGATCCTGAGCAGACGATCGGAATCAGAAGTTGCGCTGGGCTCGGACGTTGAACGAGACGGTATCCTGGTTCTTGAACTGGTATGTCGCGGTCGGCGCCGGAGCCGCGGGAGTCAACACAGCCGTTCCGGTGAAGCCCGTCGTGAGATGGGTCCACATGGCTTCCGCCGAGAAAGTCAGGTTCTTGACGGGGGTCCAGCGGGTAATGACACCAAGCTCCGAGACCATGTAGTTCGGATTACAGGTCGCGGTTGCCATGTTGGCAACACCGATCGCCTTGAAGTAGCTCGCGCAGTACTGCCCCTTCGCGGTGGTGATGTCATTGGCTGCACCGTTATACCTGACCCAACCAACGCCGCCGAACAGGCTGGTCGACCAGTAGGGATCCCAGTTGTGGTTGTAGGCGCCACGAACACCGAATGCCGTGGTCAGCTTGAGGTCACCGGTACCGCCCGCGGCGACCGGCAGGTAGACCGCATCCGTGGTCGCGCCGAAGGCCACGCTTCTGAAGGCTGCGGCGCCGCCGTTGCCGAACATCGCAAAGCTCGGCGAGGGGCCAGCGGTCGAGATCACGTTCTTGGTATCACCGATCGAATAGGACGCATCGATCTTGATGTCGTCGCCCGGGCCGGTCGGAATATTCTTGATCTGCAACGCGGCCATCACCGAACCGCCCCATTTGGAGGCGGGATTCCCCGAAATCATGGACAGATTGTTAGGCGCGGCTGTGGTTGCGGTCAGGTTGTTGTAGGATGCATTGACCTGGTGCAATGCACCTGACAACTGGAACAGACCCCAGGCCTGGTCGACCTTGATGTTGCCGACGATGTCGGGTGCCCGCGTCCCGCCATAAGCATTTCCGGTGACCCCGACGGCGTTCAGGCCGGTGGAAAGATTGTAGATCGAGGTGCGGTTACCGACGGTCGGGTCGTCGAGGCCGATAGTGCCGGACACGCCGTTACCGAATTGCATCGTGTACTGGATATTGTTGACGCCGGTGATGGAGTCGTGCCCGCCGATCAGGAACGACGTATTGTTGCCCGGAGAACCATTCCATGGTGTGGCATAGGCGGACGATGACTTACCAAATGTAAAACCGGCAAACTGGATGAAGACGTAATCAACCGTAAGAAAACCGCCGCCGTTTACGCTGAGCAGGTTCGGGTTGTTGGGAACGGCCAGCGCAGTCGGGTTGGCCGTGTTGTTGCCCAAAGTATCAAAATTGAAATTGCCCTGACCGAAGGTGCGAACGACACCGTATTCGGTGGCGGTCCGGGTATCGATCGACAGCGCCAGACGCGACCGGGTCGCGAAGTAGTTGGCGTAGCGATTGCCCTGACCGATATCGCCGTTCCAGGCCGGTTGATTGAAAGTGCCGCCGTTGAACGTGGTGTCGATGCGCACGAAGCCGCCCAGCTTGATGCAGGTGTCGGTGCCCGGGATGTAGAAGAAGCCGGCACCATACAGCGAGCAGACCCTCACATATTCGACGGCCTTGGCCTTCATCGGAAGATCGGCCGCCTGGACCCCGCCGATCGCCAGCAATCCCGCCGCTGAGCCGAGAACCAGGCTCTTAATGGTCTCCATTTTAACCTCCAAGTTGCGCTCTAGTTCGGGAGAGGTCGGACCTGCTGTTCCCCCAGGAGATCCGACCCCTCACCTCTCGAAAAACCGCTCAGCCGCTTCGCGCCTTCTGACACCCGCATCGACGCGAGAGACTTAAGCGGGCCACCTGCAACGGGACGATCGAGTACCCCCCACCGTCAGAAGCGACTATGCATTGGCAACTTAGATAATCAAAATACTTTATTAAGTCCGACATCAGATTGAACTGCGATTGTGTCCTTCCTGCAACTGTCCGCCATCAGGCCGTCGATCTGATGCCAAACGGCGACACTTGGGCGTAATCCGCATCAGGTGAGTTCATTACCGAACCTTTTTTCTTGTTTTAGACAAGCAATCGAACAGAATAAGCCATGGCAAAAATCGGAAACACCAGCGCAGTCCCGCCCCATCCGGCCGGCAGCGCGCATCGGGCCAGCACCGTCAAGAACCCGGAGCTGGTCAAGCGGTTCAACTGGACGATCGCCGCGATCGGCGTCCACCTTGAGGAACTTCGCTACTTCTGGGCCAAGACGCTCGGCATCAGCGGCCCGCAGTGGATGATTCTCATGGCGCTGTCCGACATGGACAAGGGCGACGGCGTCCCGGTCAACGTCGTGTCGAAGAAGTTGCATGTCGACTCGTCGTTCGTGACGACGCAATCGAAACTCCTGGAAAAGAAGGGATTCCTGCGGCGGAAGACGTCGACCGAGGACGCCAGAATCGTGCAGATGTCGTTGAGCGACAAGACCTACAAGCATCTGGCCGCGCTCGCGTCGCAGCAGGAGACGCTGAGCGAGTTCATCTTCGCGGAACTGGATCACGGCGAGTTCGAGGATCTGACCGACAAGCTCAATGCGTTGCAGAACAGGCTTGAAAAGGCCTGCATGAAGGTGGCGATGGACATCTGATCGCCGAACCGGCGCGATCTGGCTCCGCAGACTTGCGGCGCGCCCCGGTGCATTCCGACTTCGGCAGCATTCCGACTTTTTCGCGTCTGGGTGAAGCGCCATCGTCCCCCACTTGTGGCCGCTCATGGGCGGCGCGCGCACGTCGGGGGTTGCAAGGGAGCCCGGCGCTGCTTCCAGGAATCGCCGCTATTGTCGGACGATTGCGAGCTGCGCTTCGATCCAGTCGAACATGAACTCACCCGCCAGCGTCGGATTGTCGGCCTGTCCTTGCGCCGTCGTCTCTCCGTCACCGAAAATCTCGAGCGTGACGTCGCGGCCGCCGGCCCTCATCCAATCAACCAATTCCTGCACGCGCTCCGGCTCGAGTCCGCCACGCCTGCGCGCTGGAATCAACACGGGGCATTTGATGTTGCGCGCAACCCGGCTCAACCCCGGGCTGACGATGATATCGGCCTCATGCCACGCGATACGCTCCCTGAGGAACTCCCGCTCATTCAGGTCCCACAGCCCGCCGTCGCACACCGCCGCGGCGAAACGATCATCGAACGCAATTCCACGCGCCACGAACGAGGACAGCAGTTGATCCGAGAGGATGGCAACGCGACGCTCGTCGACATCGTCCCTCTCGAGAAGATAGTCCATCACCAGGCCAACGGTCGATTCGAGGTCGCGTCGGCCGACAACCTCATCGAATCGCGATCCCGCATCGGCGCCGAACAGGTCCACCGCCAGCAGCGACAGGCCGCGATCGCGCGCGTAGCGTCCCGCCTTGACGAGATAGTCTTCCTTTCGCTGGCCCGGCTCGGCCATGCAGATGACGACGGGTGCACGACCAGCTCCCGTCGCCGCCGGCAGAAAATAGCCCTCGAGCGGGTAACCGCTCAGCCAGGGAATCAGGACGACCTCGCCGCCGGGATTGCCGTTCAGAACATGATCGTGCGCGCATCGGCGCATATTCTCGATCGCGATCCGATGATTCTGGTCGCTCGACTCGAACGGAAGCGCCGCGGCCTGGTAGTAGGTCATGGCGCGAAGCCAGTTGCTTCTGGCCGTGACCAGGTTTCCCTTGCCGAGCGCCGCGCTTGCCCGTTCATCGCTGCTGGCGGCGGTCTTCGTCCACGCCCGGTACCAGGACAGGTCATCGGAGAAATCGATCCGGCCCGCTGTCGCCAGGCACTCGGCAACCGTGGCGCCGCCTTCCTGTGCCGCCCCCAGCAGCCTTGCGAATTCGATCGCGAGGTCCTCGCGCTCGGGCCAAAACGCCCAAGCCCGAAACCCGCGCTTGAACTCCAGACGGTGGATGTTCAGGCCGTTGTCCCTTCGGCCAACCTTGCCGACGACCTGACCTGTCTTCTGTACGCCATGCTTACTCATTGCCTCCCATCAGTGCCGGTCCAGTGAGGCGAAACACTGTCGACATCTCCAAGATTTTGCGGCGCTTTCTCCCATCTTTGTGACACGACGGCCGAGCTGGGTGAAAATCCTCGGTTCGCTCGCCGCCACACTCATGTCGGTTTGGTGGCGAGGCGCTTCCTGATCCGTTCGGACGATCCGAGCGGCGTGGCCGATCATGTCGGAGAGGCCAAGGCTGCTTCGGCTCTCGGAAGCCGTCCTCACTGGGCCCAGCCATGAAAAAAGGGCCGGCAAAGCCGGCCCTTTTCGCTGTCATTTCGGCACGAACCGTTATTCCGCCGGCGGCAGCGCCAGCGGCTCGGCTTCGGGGGCGGTCGGCACGATCGCCGTCTGCTGCTTCTCGCGCTCGTCCAGGATCAGCTTGTCGCGCTTCATCGCGACTTCGCGGATGCGGGCCATCGAGGCGCCGGTGCCTGCCGGGATCAGCCGGCCGACGATGACGTTCTCCTTGAGCCCTTCCAGCGGATCGACCTTGCCGTTGACGGCGGCTTCGGTGAGCACGCGGGTGGTTTCCTGGAACGAGGCCGCCGAGAAGAACGAACGGGTCTGCAGGCTCGCCTTGGTGATGCCGAGCAGAACCGGCGTTCCCGTGGCGATCTTCTTGCCCTCTTCCCTGGCCTTGGCGTTGAGCACGTCGAACTCGATCTTGTCGACCTGCTCGCCCGAGATCATGTCGGTCTCGCCCTGGTCGGTGACCTCGACCTTCTGCAGCATCTGACGGACAATCACCTCGATGTGCTTGTCGTTGATGAGCACGCCCTGCAACCGGTAGACCTCCTGGATTTCGTTGACCAGATAGGCCGCGAGTTCCTCGATGCCCTTGATCGCCAGGATGTCGTGCGGCGCCGGATTGCCTTCGACGATGAAGTCGCCCTTTTCGACGATATCGCCGTCCTGCAGATGGATGTGCTTGCCCTTCGGGATCAGGTACTCGCGGGGCTCCTCGGTCTTGTCCATCGGCTCGATCGAGATGCGGCGCTTGTTCTTGTAGTCGCGGCCGAAGCGGATGGTTCCTGCAATCTCCGCGATGATGGCCGCGTCCTTCGGCTTGCGCGCCTCGAACAGTTCGGCCACCCGCGGCAGACCGCCGGTGATGTCACGCGTCTTGGCACTTTCAGTCGAGATACGCGCGAGGATGTCGCCCGCCTTGACCTTGGCACCGACGTCGACCGAGAGGATCGCGTCCACCGACAGCATGTAGCGGGCATCGCCGCCACGCGCCAGCTTCAGCACCTTGCCATCCTTGCCCTTGATCACGATGGCCGGACGCAGATCGCCGCCGCCACGCGACGAACGCCAGTCGATGACGACGCGCTTGGCGATACCGGTGGATTCGTCGAGCGTTTCCGAGATCGACTGCCCTTCGACCAGATCCTCGAAGGCGATCGTGCCCTCGGCTTCGGTCAGAACCGGCCTCGTATACGGATCCCATTCGGCAATCCGCTGCCCGCGCTTGACCATGTCGCCTTCATCGACATGCATGCGCGACCCGTACTGGATACGGTGGGTCGCACGCTCCGTGCCGTCGGCATCGACGATCGCAACCACCATGTTGCGCACCATCGCGGCCAGATGGCCATCGCTGTTCCGGGCGATCGCCTTGTTCTTGATGACGACCTTGCCCTCGAAGTTCGATTCCACGAACGACTGCTCGTTGATCTGCGCCGCGCCGCCGATGTGGAACGTGCGCATCGTCAGCTGCGTGCCAGGTTCACCGATCGACTGCGCCGCAATCACGCCGACCGCCTCGCCGTGATTGACCGGGGTACCGCGCGCGAGATCGCGGCCATAGCACATCGCGCAGATGCCGTTGACGAGTTCGCAGGTCAACGCCGAGCGGATCTTCACTTCCTGGATGCCGGCCTGCTGGATGGCGTCGACGTGTTTCTCCTCCATCAGCGTGCCGCGCTTGACGACGACCTTGTTGGTCGCGGGATCGCGCAGATCCTCGCCCGCGGTGCGGCCGAGAATGCGCGAAGCCAGCGAAGCCACCACGGTGCCGGCATCGATGATCGCCCGCATCTTGATGCCGAGCTTGGTGCCGCAATCGTCCTGCGTGATGATGCAGTCCTGCGCCACGTCGACGAGACGACGGGTCAGGTAGCCGGAGTTCGCGGTCTTCAACGCGGTGTCCGCGAGGCCCTTGCGGGCGCCGTGGGTCGAGTTGAAGTATTCGAGCACCGTCAGACCTTCCTTGAAGTTGGAAATGATCGGCGTCTCGATGATCTCACCCGACGGCTTGGCCATCAGGCCGCGCATGCCGGCGAGCTGACGCATCTGCGCCGGCGAACCGCGCGCTCCCGAATGCGCCATCATGTAGATCGAGTTGATATCGGCATCCGCGCCCTTGGGCGTCTTCTTGGTCGCGGAGATTTCCTTCATCATCTCCTTGGCGATTTCTTCCGTCGCCTTCGACCAGGCGTCGACCACCTTGTTGTACTTCTCGCCATGGGTGATCAGACCGTCATTGTACTGCTGCTCGAAATCCTTCGCCAGCGTACGGGTGGTGTCGACGATCTTCCACTTGGCATGCGGCACCACCATGTCGTCCTTGCCGAACGAGATGCCGGCCTTGAACGCATTGTAGAAGCCGAGCGCCATGATGCGGTCGCAGAAGATCACCGTCTCCTTCTGGCCGCAGTGACGATAGACCTGGTCGATCACGTTGGAGATCTCGCGCTTGGTCATCAGCTTGTTGATGACGTCGTAGGAGATCTTGGTCGATTTCGGCAGCACGTTGCCGAGCATGACGCGTCCGGCCGTGGTTTCGATCCAGCGGCGGCCGATCTTTCCGGTCTCGTCGATGCCTTCCCAGCGATACCTGATCTTGCTGTGGAGGTGGATGACCTTCGAGTGCAGGGCGTGCTCGAGTTCGGCCATGTCGCCGAAGATCTTGCCCTCGCCGGGCATGCCTTCGCGCATGATCGAGAGATAGTAGAGGCCGAGCACGATGTCCTGCGACGGCACGATGATCGGCTGGCCGTTCGCCGGATGCAGGATGTTGTTGGTCGACATCATCAGCACGCGCGCCTCGAGCTGCGCTTCGAGCGACAGCGGAACGTGCACGGCCATCTGGTCGCCGTCGAAGTCGGCATTGAACGCAGCGCAGACCAGCGGATGCAGCTGGATCGCCTTGCCCTCGATCAGGACCGGCTCGAACGCCTGGATGCCGAGGCGATGCAGCGTCGGCGCGCGGTTCAACAGCACGGGATGTTCGCGGATGACCTCGTCGAGAATGTCCCAGACCTCGGGACGCTCCTTCTCGACCAGCTTCTTGGCCTGCTTGACCGTGGTCGACAGGCCCTTGGCGTCGAGCCGCGAATAGATGAACGGCTTGAACAGCTCGAGCGCCATCTTCTTCGGCAGGCCGCACTGGTGCAGGCGCAGCTCGGGACCGACCACGATGACGGAGCGGCCGGAATAGTCGACGCGCTTGCCGAGCAAGTTCTGCCGGAAGCGGCCCTGCTTGCCCTTGAGCATGTCGGCGAGCGACTTCAGCGGACGCTTGTTGGCGCCGGTGATGACGCGGCCGCGGCGGCCGTTGTCGAACAGGGCGTCGACGGCCTCCTGCAGCATGCGCTTTTCGTTGCGGATGATGATATCGGGCGCGCGCAGCTCCATCAGCCGCTTCAGGCGGTTGTTGCGGTTGATGACGCGGCGATAGAGGTCGTTGAGGTCGGAGGTCGCGAAGCGGCCGCCGTCGAGCGGCACCAGCGGCCGCAGGTCCGGCGGAATCACCGGCACCACGGTCATGATCATCCATTCCGGCTTGTTGCCGGAATGACGGAACGCCTCGACGATCTTCAGACGCTTGGCGAGCTTCTTGTGCTTGATGTCGGAGTCGGTCTCGCCCATCTCGGCGCGCAAGGTCGCCTCGAGCTTCTCGAGCTCGAGCCCCTTGAGCAGTTCACGGATGGCTTCCGCGCCGATCATGGCGGTGAAGGAATCCTGGCCGTATTCGTCCTGCGCCTTCAGGTATTCGTCTTCCGACAGCAGCTGGCGGTCCTTCAGCGCGGTCAGGCCGGGCTCGAGCACGACGTAATATTCGAAGTACAGAATCCGCTCGAGATCCTTCAGCGTCATGTCGAGCAGAAGGCCGATGCGCGACGGCAGCGACTTCAGGAACCAGATATGCGCCACCGGGGCTGCCAGTTCGATGTGGCCCATGCGCTCGCGCCGGACCCGCGACAGCGTCACTTCGACCGAGCACTTTTCGCAGATGATGCCCTTGTACTTCATCCGCTTGTACTTGCCGCACAGGCACTCGTAGTCCTTGATCGGCCCGAAGATACGGGCGCAGAACAGGCCGTCGCGCTCGGGCTTGAAGGTGCGGTAGTTGATGGTCTCGGGCTTCTTGATCTCGCCGTACGACCAGGACAGAATCTTCTCGGGGGACGCGATCGAAATCCGGATCTGGTCGAAGACCTGAGCCGGCGTCGTCGGGTTAAAAAGATTCATAATCTCTTGGTTCATCGTCTTCTCCTCGCGTGCCGGTCTGAGCCGGCAGCAAATTCGAAAATCTCATAGGGTCGAGGCACCCTGCCCCGTGTCACGGGCAAGATGCCGAGGCCCGGCCGACGAGGCCGGGCATCAAGCCGTTATTCGGCCGCCTCGGACGTCGATGCCGGACCGATCTTGGAATTGTGCAGGTCGACGTTGAGGCCGAGCGAGCGCATTTCCTTGACCAGGACGTTGAACGATTCCGGGATACCCGCCTCGAACGTGTCGTCGCCGCGCACGATCGCCTCGTACACCTTGGTGCGGCCGGCGACGTCGTCCGATTTCACGGTCAGCATCTCCTGCAGCGTGTAGGCCGCGCCGTAGGCCTCGAGCGCCCAGACCTCCATTTCGCCGAAGCGCTGGCCGCCGAACTGCGCCTTGCCGCCCAGCGGCTGCTGGGTGACGAGCGAGTACGGTCCGATCGAACGCGCGTGGATCTTGTCGTCCACGAGATGGTGCAGCTTGAGCATGTAGATGTAGCCCACTGTCACCTTGCGGTCGAAGGGATCGCCGGTACGGCCGTCATAGACGGTCGACTGGCCGGAGGCATCGAGGCCCGCGAGCTTCAACATCTCCTCGATGTCGGCCTCCTTGGCGCCGTCGAACACCGGGGTCGCAATCGGAACACCATGGCTCAGGTTCCGGCCGAGTTCGATCAGTTCGTTGTCGTTGAGCGACTTGATCGTCTCGTCTTCGCCATAGATCTTCTTCAAGGTCTCCTTCAGCGGCTTGACGTCCTGCCTGCTGTAGTAGGCATCGATGGTCTGGCCGATGCGCTTGCCGAGGCCCGCGCAGGCCCAGCCGAGATGCGTCTCCAGGATCTGTCCGACGTTCATGCGCGAAGGCACGCCGAGCGGATTGAGCACGATGTCGGCATGCGTACCGTCCTCGAGGAACGGCATGTCCTCGATCGGCACGATCTTGGACACCACGCCCTTGTTGCCGTGGCGGCCGGCCATCTTGTCGCCGGGCTGGATCTTGCGCTTCACCGCGACGAAGACCTTGACCATCTTCATCACGCCGGGCGGCAGTTCGTCGCCGCGCTGCAGCTTCTCGACCTTGTCGAGGAAGCGCTGCTCGAGGCCCCGCTTCGACTCGTCGTACTGCTTCCGCATCGCCTCGATCTCGGCCATCAGCTTGTCGTTCGGCGAAGCGAACAACCACCACTGCGACTTCGGATATTCGTCGAGCACGGCCCGGGTGATCTTGGTGTCCTTCTTGAAGCCCTTCGGACCCGAGATACCCTGGCGGTTCTCCAGCATCTCGGCGAGACGGCTGTAGACGTTGCGGTCGAGAATCGCCTGTTCGTCGTCACGGTCCTTGGCGAGACGCTCGATCTCTTCCCGCTCGATCGCCAGGGCGCGCTCGTCCTTGTCGACGCCATGCCGGTTGAAGACACGGACTTCGACGATCGTGCCCTGCACGCCCGGCGGCACCCGCAGCGAGGTGTCGCGGACGTCGGAGGCCTTTTCGCCGAAGATGGCGCGCAGGAGCTTTTCCTCCGGCGTCATCGGGCTTTCGCCCTTCGGCGTGATCTTGCCGACCAGGATGTCGCCGGCGCGGACTTCCGCGCCGATATAGACGATACCGGCTTCGTCGAGGTTCTTCAGCGCTTCTTCCGAGACGTTCGGAATGTCGCGGGTGATTTCCTCAGGCCCGAGCTTGGTGTCGCGGGCCATCACCTCGAACTCCTCGATGTGGATCGAGGTGAAGACGTCGTCCTTCACGATCCGCTCCGAGAGCAGGATCGAGTCTTCGAAGTTGTAGCCGTTCCACGGCATGAACGCGACCAGCACGTTGCGGCCGAGCGCGAGCTCGCCGAGATCGGTCGACGGACCGTCGGCGATGATGTCGCCCTTCTTGACGATGTCGCCGACCTTCACCAACGGACGCTGGTTGATGCAGGTCGACTGGTTGGAGCGCTGGTACTTCATCAGCCGGTAGATATCGACGCCCGACTTGGTGGGGTCGAGGTCCTCGGTGGCACGGATCACGACGCGGGTGGCGTCGATCTGGTCGATCACGCCGGAGCGGCGGGCTGCGATCGCAGCGCCCGAATCGCGGGCGACCACGCCCTCCATGCCGGTGCCGACGAACGGCGCCTCGGCGCGAACCAGCGGCACCGCCTGGCGCTGCATGTTCGAGCCCATCAGCGCGCGGTTGGCGTCGTCGTTCTCGAGGAACGGGATCAGGGCCGCGGCGACCGAAACCAGCTGCTTCGGCGACACGTCCATGTAGTCGACCTTGTCCGGCGTCACCGGCAGCACTTCGCCGGCATGACGGCAGACCACGAGGTCCTCGGTGAAGCGGCCCTTGTTGTCGAGCGGCACGTTGGCCTGGGCGACGCGATAGCGGCCCTCTTCCATCGCGGAGAGATAGACCACCTCGTCGGTGACGCGGCCGTCCTTGACCTTGCGATAGGGCGTTTCGACGAAGCCGTATTTGTTCACGCGCGCGAAGGTCGCGAGCGAGTTGATCAGACCGATGTTCGGGCCTTCCGGCGTCTCGATCGGGCAGATGCGGCCGTAATGCGTGGTGTGCACGTCGCGCACTTCGAAGCCGGCGCGCTCGCGGGTCAGACCGCCCGGGCCAAGCGCCGAGAGGCGGCGCTTGTGGGTGATTTCCGAGAGCGGATTGGTCTGGTCCATGAACTGCGACAGCTGCGAGGAGCCGAAGAACTCCCGCACCGCGGCAGCCGCGGGCTTGGCGTTGATCAGGTCCTGCGGCATCACGGTGTCGATATCGACGCTCGACATGCGCTCCTTGATCGCGCGCTCCATGCGCAGCAGGCCGACGCGATACTGGTTTTCCATCAGTTCGCCGACCGAGCGCACGCGGCGGTTGCCGAGATGGTCGATGTCGTCGATCTCGCCCTTGCCGTCGCGCAGGTCCACCAGCGTCTTGATGACGGCGAGGATGTCTTCCTTGCGCAGCGTGCGATGGGTATCGGGCGCATCGAGCTCGAGGCGCATGTTCATCTTGACGCGGCCGACCGCGGAGAGGTCGTAGCGCTCGGAATCGAAGAACAGCGACTGGAACATGGCCTGCGCCGAATCCAGCGTCGGCGGCTCGCCGGGACGCATCACGCGATAGATGTCGAACAGGGCGTCTTCGCGCGTCATGTTCTTGTCGGCGTGCAGCGTGTTGCGGATGTAGGCGCCGACATTGACGTGGTCGATGTCGAGCATGGGCAGGTCCTTGTAGCCCTGCTCGTTCAGCGCCTTCAGCAGCTTGTCGGTGATTTCCTCGCCGGCTTCGGCGTGGATTTCGCCGGTCTTCGCATTGACGAGATCCTCGGCGACATAGTTGCCGACCAGTTCCTCGTCCGACATGCGCAGCGCCTTCAGCCCCTTTTCCTGGAACTGGCGCGCGGCACGCACGGTGAGCTTCTTGCCGGCCTCGAGCACAACCTTGCCGGTATCGGCGTCGATCAGGTCGTTGATGGTCGAGTAGCCGCGGAAGCGGGCGGCATCGAACGGCACGCGCCAGCCTTCCTTGCCGCGCTTGTAGATGATCTTCTTGTAGAACGTCGACAGGATGGTCTCGCCATCGAGGCCGAGCGCGAACATCAGCGATGTCACGGGAATCTTGCGGCGGCGGTCGATGCGCGCGAACACGATGTCCTTGGCGTCGAATTCGATATCGAGCCAGGAACCGCGATAGGGAATCACGCGCGCAGCGAACAGCAGCTTGCCCGACGAATGGGTCTTGCCCTTGTCGTGATCGAAGAACACGCCAGGAGAGCGGTGCATCTGGGAGACGATGACGCGCTCGGTGCCGTTGACGATGAAGGTGCCGTTCATGGTCATGAGCGGGATATCGCCCATGTAGACATCCTGCTCCTTGATGTCCTTGACCGACTTGGCACCGGTTTCCTCGTCGATATCGAACACGATCAGGCGCAGCGTCACCTTCAGCGGCGCGGCAAAGGTCATGCCGCGCTGGCGGCACTCGTCGACGTCGTATTTCGGCGGCTCGAACTCGTAGCGGACGAATTCCAGCATCGAGGTCCCGGAGAAGTCCGAGATCGGGAACACCGAGCGGAACACCGCCTGCAGACCCTCGTCCGGCCGCCCACCGGTTGGCTCATCGACCATCAGGAACTGGTCGTAGGACGCCTTTTGAACCTCGATGAGGTTCGGCATCTCCGCCACTTCCTTGATGTGTCCGAAGAACTTGCGAACCCGTTTGCGACCTGTGAATGTCTGCTGCGCCATCGTGGCCTCTCATTTCGTCGCCCTGAGGGGGCGAACCCTCCGGAGCGCGGCTGCCGCCGCCCCCGGGTTGAATTTCGATCGATTTCGAAGGCCGGAAGTCCAATTCAGGCCCAAGTCCTGAATTTGTTCTTCAGATCTTCAAAACGCAAAACGACGAGCGGGGCGCTGGATCGCACCCGCCCGTCTGAACCAATTCATCACGGACCGCAAAAGCCCGAAATTGCCTATCTCCCAACGGCTTACGGAGAGAAACGCGACCGTCTCCACCGCCCACCGCGCTTTCGTGCTGCCGCACCAATATGGGGCGACAATAGTGGAGATTCGAGGGTTATCCCCACTCCTCCCCACACGTTTCCGTGTGCGACGTGCAAAAGGATCCCCTTTTGCACGCCATTTGCTTTGATCCACCCTAAACCGGCTCAGCCTACGCCTCGCTTATTCGAGGATGAACGATCCCGGGTTTTGCGTCGCTTGCCCGGGATTTGGCCAAAATAACCTGCGTTACTTCAGCTCGACCTTGGCGCCAGCCTTCTCGAGCTGGGCCTTGACCTTCTCGGCCTCGTCCTTGTTCACGCCTTCCTTGACCGCCTTGGGCGCGCCTTCGACGAGATCCTTGGCTTCCTTCAGTCCGAGGCCGGTGATGGCGCGGACTTCCTTGATGACCTCGATCTTCTTCTCGCCGGCAGCCGTCAGCATGACCGTGAACTCGGTCTTCTCTTCAACCGGAGCCGCGGCAGCGCCGCCGCCAGCCGGGCCAGCAACCGCGACAGCGGCCGCGGCGGAGACGCCCCACTTTTCTTCGAGCAGCTTTGCGAGTTCAGCAGCCTCGAGCACGGTCAGGCTCGAGAGGTCGTCGACGATTTTCTGCAAGTCAGCCATTGATCTGTTTCCTTAAGCGATTTGGTTCGAACCAGGGTTTGAGTTTTGCGAAGGGCGTCAGGCCGCTTCGCCCTTTGAGGCATAAGCCTGAATGACGCGTGCGAGCTTGGCCGCGGGCGCGTTCGAGAGCTGAGCAAGCTTGGTCGCCGGCGCCACGATGAGGCCGACAATCTTGCCGCGCAGTTCGTCGAGCGACGGCAGCGAGGCCAGAGCCTTCACGCCATCGACATTCAGGACGGTTTTCCCCATCGAGCCGCCGAGAATGACGAACTTGTCGTTCGTCTTGGCGAACTCCATGGCAACCTTTGGCGCCGCCACCGGATCGTTGGATGTTGCGATCACGGTCGGCCCCCTCAGCAGGGAGCCGATGGCCACGACGTCAGTGCCTTCAAGAGCAATTTTGGCGAGACGGTTCTTCGAGACCTTCACCGATGCGCCAGCCTGCTTCATCTGCATGCGCAGCTTCTGCATCTGGGCCACGGTGAGGCCGGAATATTGAGCAACGACCGCGACGCTCGTGGCCTTGAAGACCGCGTTGAGCTGTTCGACCGCCTCTTTTTTTGCCGCTCGTTCCACAGCAAGCTCTTTCCGGTTGGCGGCCTTCGCAGTGACGAGAGGCCGCCGGGTTGCACCCGCCGTCCCACCCAAAGCCTGACCTGTTGACACAGTCGCAAGGACACACCGGGCAAGACGACAATTTAGAAGCCTGCCCTCCCGCATCCGGAAACCGAACGCGGGGTGTCGAGGTTCGAACCAAAGAAGCCCTCATCGTCGCCAGAGGTGACGTGAAGACGAAATCCGGTTTTCACCCGTCTATGCAGGCCGTTCGATTAAGCCGTTGAAGAAACTCTCGCTTCCTCGCGGGCGCCTGCAGTCTCGGACAGGATCGAGATGATCCGGCACGCCGGACAATCCCTGCCGCAATCCAGCCAAAACGACATTCTTTCCTTCCTTTCCAGCAATCCAAGCGGATCTCTTGAAAGGAACGATCTCCTGCCGTGTCGGTTTGCGGAATGCGAACACGAACGCGCCAGCAAGCGCCAGCACGTCCGGAGGGCAGTTGTCTAGCCGGGAACGTCCGACTTGCCAAGAGCAAAATTCACACCAGTTCGAAAAGCCAGATTTACCAACCGAAACGGGCTCAAAATCGCCCGAATCAGCCAGCCTTCCCCGGCATACGGCGGTGGTTCCCCCTGGAAACAGCATCGGGGTCGGCCATCTCGCACTTCTGCATCATCAGGCGCGACTCACGCGTGGGCCGCCACCAGGGGCGTCACCACCAGTTGGGGGCAGATTCGCCGGGCGCGTGCCGCTCCGGCGCGAGTTACCCTTTTGGACAACCCGCGCCGGCGTCGGCCCAGGCCTTGATCAACTCGCCGAACTGCAGCTGGCTGCCCGGCGCCGGAGCGCGATGTCCGCCGGGGTGCCAACCCCAGCCGACCAGGTCGTCCTCGGCCATGTGATGAACCAGCGCCGCCATGTCCTTGCCGCCATTGCGGCTCTTGTCCTTGATCTGCTCGCAGATCTGGCCGAGCGTCTTGCCCTGCCAGGCCATCTCCGCCGGCGCCAGCGCCCATTTCGGATTGCCGGGAACGCCGGCCGGATCGAAATTGGCTTCATGGTGGCAGGTGCTGCAAACCAGGCCGCCGGGTGCCCCGACGCCCCCCTCGCCGCGCACCACCAGCGGAATATGCGGCCGCATCTTGTCGGTCTGGGTCGGGCGCTCGCCCGCCGGATGACAATTCATGCAGCGCGGTGACTGGATCACTTTGCCGGCTTCCTGGAACAGGGCCACCGCGCGCTGGTCCCGGTCCTTGATCTTGCTGAAATCCGACAGCGGCTTCAATCCAGCTGAGCTGGCTGCCGGTTCCGACGCGGCATCGGCAAGTCCCCAAAATTGGGGTTCGGCGAACGCGAGCAAGCCGGCCGCAAGGCCGCCGGCTGCCAATGCCATCACGCTTTGCTTGAACGGGTTCATGCCGACGTCACCGGTACGATTGGAAGTTTCCGCGGGCGCCCGGCCCCGAGCTTTGCCATTGCGTTGGCGACCGCCGGGCCGAGTGGCGGCACCCCGGGCTCTCCGACGCCGCTCGGCTTTTCGCTGGATTTGACGATCGTGACCTCGATCTCCGGCATCTCGTTGATGCGCAGCGAGCGATAGCCGTCGAAATTGCCGGCCACCGGCATGCCGTCATCGAGGGTCTGCTCGGCATAGAGGATGTGTCCAAGCGCAAACCCGATGCCACCTTCCATCTGCGCGCGGATGATGTCCGGATTGACCGCGACACCGCAATCCACCGCGCACCACACCTTGTGAATGCGGGGGCCGTCGTCCCCCATCGACATCTCCACGACCTGCGCAACGAAGGTGTTGAAGCTCTCGACCACCGCGACGCCGCGGGCGCGGCCGGGTGCGGGCTTGGCGTTATTCCAATCGGCGAGCGCGGCCACCGCCTTCAGCACGCCGGCGTGGCGCGGCTTGTTGGCCATCATCGCGAGGCGGCCTTGAACTGGATCCTGCCCCGCGGCTTCCAGCAGTTCGTCGACAAAGGCCTCGACCGCGTAGCCGGTGTGGGTATGCCCGACCGACCGCCACCACAGCACGGGGACGCCGACATCGACCTGGTGCAGGTCGCATTTGAAATTCGCGACCTCGTAGGGAATCTCGTTGGAGCCCTCATAGGCAGTCGCATCCAACCCGTCCTTGAAGGTCATCGCTTCGAAGGGCGATCCCTTCATGATCGACTGGCCGACAATGGTATCGGTCCAGCCCTCGATCTTGCCGTCGCGCACCACGCCGCGCATGCGATGGACACCGAAAGGCCGGTAATAGCCGCCGCGCATATCGTCTTCGCGGGTCCAGACCAGCTTGATCGGCTTGCCCGGTCCGATGGCCTTGGCGACCTCGGCGAGTTCGAGCGCGACATGGGTGGTCTGTTGCGCCCGGCGGCCAAAACTACCGCCGGCCAGGATGGTCTGCAGTTGCACCTTCTCCATGCCGATGCCGAGGACCTTGGCGATGACAGCGTGATCCGGCGTCGGGAACTGGCTGCCGAACCGCGCAGAGGCGGTTTCGCCGTCCCATTTGATGAAGCCGTTGAGCGGCTCCATCGGCGCATGGGCCAGATAGGGAAATACGAATTCGGCTTCGACGACCCGGCCCCCCTTGGCGATCGAAGCGTCGGCGTCGCCCTGCTGCTTGACGACCTTGCCGGGGGTTTTCGACAACGCCCGAAATTCCGCCAGCAATTGCTCGGAGCTGCGTCTCTCGGCCTTGCTGTCGTCCCAGGCAATCTTCAAGGCGTCTCGCCCGGTCTTCGCCGGCCAGAAGCCCTTGGCGTAGACCGCAATGCCGGTTGGAACCTGTCTGACGTCGACAACGCCCGGGATCGCCTTCGCGGCGGTCGCATCGAACGACGCCACCGTGCCGCCGAACCTCGGCGATCGTGCGATCACCACCGTCAGCATGTCCGGCTCGTTGATGTCGAGCGTGTATTCGGCCGTGCCGTTCGACTTGCTGGCACTGTCGAGCCGCTTGACCACGCCTTCCCTGCCGATCAGCCTGAAGGCCGAGGGGTCTTTCAACTTCGGATCGCTGGGCACCGGCAACAGCATGGCCTTGTCGGCGAACTCACCGAAACGGCCTTCCTTGCCGGACGCGTGCCGGATCACACCGCCGTCCACGGTGATTTCGGAAGCGGCCACATGCCAGCTGTCGGCCGCCGCCGCGACCAGCATCTGACGGGCAGCAGCGCCCACCTGGCGCATCTGGATGTAGGAATTGGCGATGGCGCTGGACCCGCCGGTGCCCTGTACGCCGAACAGCAGGTTCTTGTAGAGAACCGGATTGGACGGCGCGTGATCGGCACGCATCTGCGACCAATCGGCGTCGAGTTCCTCGGCGACGAGCGTCGCCAGGCCGGTGAACGGCCCCTGCCCGAACTCGATGTTCTTGCACAGCACCGTGACGGTGTTGTCGGGCTTGATGATCAGGAACGTGTTCGGCGCGATGTTATAGCTCGCCGCCGCCGGCGTTTGCGCGAACGCCTTGCCGCTGCGTGCGATATAGGCGCCGATGGCAAGGCCGGCACCGGCTTTCAGGAGCGAGCGACGGGAGAACGTGGCGTCATGAATGGTCATGTGATCAACCCTCCAGCGATTTCGCGGCGACGTGAATCGCGGCGCGAATGCGGACATACGTGGCGCAGCGGCAAATATTACCGGTCATGGCGAGGTCGATATCGCGGTCGCTGGGGGCCGGATTGATGCCGAGCAGCGCGGTCGCGCTCATGATCTGGCCGGACTGGCAGTAGCCGCATTGCGGCACGTCGAGCGCGACCCAGGCCTTCTGCACCGCGGCCGCCTCCTTGCCGTTCAAGCCCTCGATGGTGGTCACCTCGCTGCCACCGACCGCGGACACCGGCAGCGAGCATGAGCGCACGGTCTGGCCATCGACATACACCGTGCAGGCGCCGCACTGAGCAACGCCGCAGCCATACTTCGTGCCGGTGAGCCCGACGCTATCGCGAATTGCCCATAAAAGTGGCGTATCCGGACCGACATCGACCGAGTGAACCTTGCCGTTGATCTTGAGCGCAAAAGTCGCCATCGCCGTTCTCCGAACATGAACAGCGCAAAACTACCGTTGAAATCGCCCAACTTGGAATCACAACAAGTTGCACCGCGGCAGCTAGGTTCTTGAGGAACAACTCTTGAATTGTATGACCGCTGTCATCTCACCGCATATGGAAGCGGCTTCCCCGCAAAGAACGCCTCGAGGTTGGCGATCACGCAATTCTGCATGGCGACGTGCGACTCAAGGGTGTGCCTAGCACGACATTCGGAAAGGCTGTCAGTGCATCCGGCGCATGCGGCTCTTTCTCGAACACGTCGAGGCCGGCGCCGGCAATGGTTTTGTCGGTCAGCGCCGCGACCAGCGCCTGCTGGTCGATCACCGAGCCGCGCGAAATATTGACCACGCAGCCGTCCTCGCCGAGCTTTTTCAGGATGTCGGCATTGACCACATGATGTGTGTCGGGGCCGACCCGCACCGCGATCATCAGGACGCTGCACCATTCCGCGAGCGCCTCAAGGCTCGGAAAATAGCGGTACGGCACGTCCTCCCGCTCGCTGCTCAGAAATCGGCCAATGAGCGAGCCAATAGCCAGGCATTCGCTGGATTTTCCCCGATCCGGCGCACGGCATGAGGCCACCAGTCGCGTCCGAAAGGCACGTATAGCCTGACGCGTTGACCGCCGGCCGCAAGCCTTGCGGCGAGGTCTCCGCGTACGCCAAGAAGCATCTCGAACTCATATTCGTCCGGCAGCCAACCGCATTTCTGCGCCCGCTCGATCGCATGCGCATGAAGTCTTTCGTCGTGAGTCGCCACGATCGGATAGAAGCCTACGTCCCTGGCTTCGCGCGACAGCATAAGGTCGATCAGCCGACGCGAGTTCGTCTTGATCTCAGACAGGCCAACGAAAGCGACGTCCGCTCCCGCCGCAAAGGCGCCTTTCACCAATCTTACCCTCGAACCGCGCTTGATGAGGGTACGGAGATCGGTCTCGGTTCGGTGCAGATAGGCCTGCAAGGTCACGGCCACGGGCAATCGTGCGTCATCCAATGCGTCGTGCAGATTGATCGTTGCGTCGACGACGCTCAAATCCTCCATATCCAGCATCAGAGCGTGGACCGCGGCACGGCCGGCGGTCGCCCCCGCGATCACCTCGGCGATGGCGAAAGCATTGCGACGAGCCCAGCCGGGGTCCAGCATGAAACCGATTTGCGTCGGATCGACTGACACATGCACGTCCAGGCCGGCTCGTTCCAGCAGGCCCGCGACCTCGATCTTGGCCGCCAGGTTCTGTTCGACCAAGCCGGGCTTGTCGACGTACTCACCGAGATAGAATAATGAACTCCGCAGCCCCTTGTCCCTGAGAAGTTCTGAGGCCCGGCCCACGCCTTGCTCGGCGGTCTCGCCAGCAACGTAGCGCGTCGCAACTGCCGAGGTGGCGCGGCTGCCCTGCATCCACCGCTTCATCCGCGGCGATCGCGCAAGAGCAATCATCGTCGACTGCCAAACCCGTCGAGTTGAGAGGTTCATTCTTGCTCACGCGGGTCGGCGAGATTGCTATTTTGCGGCTTAACGCAAGCCGTCATCATGAACGCTTGACCCTCAGGGGGCGTTTCACTTTACCGCATATGGAAGCGGTTTCCCCGCAAAAAACGCCGCGAGGTTGGCCATCACGCAGTCCTGCATCGCGACGTGCGATTCAAGAGTGTGCCCGCCGATATGCGGGGTCAGCACGACATTCGGAAACGCCGTCAGTGCATCCGGCGCATGCGGCTCCTTCTCGTAGACGTCGAGGCCGGCGCCCGCGATCGACCGGTCCGCGAGCGCTGCGACCAGCGCCTGCTGGTCGATCACCGAGCCGCGCGCGATGTTGACGACATAACCGTCCGCGCCGAGCTTCTTCAGGATATCGGCATTGACGACATGATGGGTGTCGGCGCCTGCGCGCACGGCGATCATCAGGATGCTGCACCATTCCGCCAGCGCCTCGAGACTGGAAAAATACCGGTACGGCAGGTCGTGCCGGCTGCGGCTGAAATAGCCTACTTCGGCCTCGAACGCCGCGACGCGGGCGGCGATCTTGCGACCGATCTCGCCCATGCCGTAGACGCCGATCTTGCGGCCGGGCATCCCGGCCTGCGGCCGCATCATCGGCGAGGGTTTTGCCGCCGCCCAATCCCCGCTCCGCACGTAAGCATCGGCCACCAGCAGGCGGCGCGTCGTCGCCAGCATCAAGGTCATGGCGATATCGGCAACCGACGCCGCATTGGCCCCGGGGCTGTGGCCGACCGCGATGCCACGGGCGGCGGCGGCGGTGAGATCGATCCCGTCATAGCCGGTGCCGTAGCAGACGATGGCGCCGAGCGCGGGCAACCGGTCCATCGCGACGGCACCAAGCGTCGTCGCGCCCGCGGTGACCAGCGCGCGAACACCCGCCAGCTGTTCTGGTCCAAACACCTCGTTGGCCGGCTTGCCGGCCGTGTCCATGAGATCGAAGCGCTCGCCGATGCGCGTCATCATCGCCTTGGGAAAGCGCGAATAGATCAGAACCGGTCCGGGCATGCGAGAGGCTTCCTGAGGATTGGTTGCCGAAAATGACAAGGGCGGGATTGGTTGCCCAATTCCGCCCTCACCTTCAATCACGTCATCTCAGTCGGGTTCAGCCCAGCAAGGTGCCGGGCTCGACCTTCACGCCAGGGCCCATGGTGGAGGACACCGCGACGCGCTGGATATAGGTGCCCTTGGCACCGGCAGGCTTGGCCTTGGCGACCGCATCCGCGAGCGCCCTGATGTTCTGCACCAGCTTCTCTTCCGAGAACGACGCCTTGCCGACACCGGCCTGCACGATGCCGGCCTTCTCGACCCGGAACTCGACCGAGCCGCCCTTGGCGCCCTTGACGGCGCTCGTGACGTCCATGGTCACGGTCCCGATCTTCGGGTTCGGCATCATGCCGCGCGGGCCGAGCACCTTACCGAGGCGTCCGACCAGCGGCATCATGTCGGGGGTCGCGATGCAGCGGTCGAACTCGATCGTACCGCCCTGCACCTTCTCCACCAGGTCTTCCGCGCCGACGATGTCGGCTCCGGCGGCCCTGGCTTCGTCGGCCTTGGCGCCGCGCGCGAACACGCCGACCCGCAAGGTGCGGCCGGTGCCGTTCGGCAGGGTCACCACGCCGCGGACCATCTGGTCGGCGTGACGCGGGTCGACGCCGAGATTGATCGCGAGTTCGATAGTCTCGTCGAACTTCGACTTGGCCCGTTCCCGGACCATCTTGATGGCCTCGGCGAGCGGGTAAAGCTTCTCGCGATCAACGCCTTCGCGGGCCTTCTTCAAACGTTTTCCGATTGTCATGGCGCCATTACCCCGCAACGTCCAGACCCATCGAACGGGCGGAGCCCTCGACCATCTTCATGGCCGCTTCGATGGTATCGCAATTGAGATCCTTGATCTTCTTCTCGGCGATCTCGCGCACCTGCGCTTTGGTCACCGCGCCGGCCTTGTCGCGGCCCGGCGCCTTCGAGCCGGACTGGATCTTGGCGGCCTGCTTGAGGAAGAAGGACATCGGCGGGGTCTTCATCTCGAACGTGAAGGAGCGGTCCGCATAGATGGTGATGACCACCGGGATCGGGGTGTTCTTTTCTTCCTTCTGCGTCTGCGCGTTGAACGACTTGCAGAATTCCATGATGTTGAGGCCGCGCTGACCAAGCGCGGGTCCGATCGGTGGCGACGGATTCGCCGCACCGGCCGGCACCTGCAATTTCAGGTATCCGGTCACTTTCTTTGCCATTGATCACTCCTCATGTTGCTTCCGGGGGATTCCGAAAGCTTCACAGGACCGTGGTGCGGTTCGCATGACGGCTGGCGACCGTCAGTCCCCTTCCACGGCTCTTCCCTTCACCCCGCCTTGCGGAGCGAAGTACCGAACGATCAGACCTTCTCGACCTGACCGAATTCCAGTTCCACGGGCGTCGCGCGGCCGAAGATCGAGACCGCGACCTTCACGCGCGAGCGCGCCTCATCGATTTCCTCGACCACGCCGGAGAACGAGGCGAACGGCCCGTCAGCCACGCGCACGTTCTCGCCGATTTCGAACGACACGGAGGCCTTCGGCCGCTCCACGCCCTCCTGCACCTGGTGCAGGATGCGCATGGCTTCGGCTTCGGAGATCGGCATCGGCTTGTTTTCCGCGCCGAGAAAGCCGGTGACCTTCGGGGTGTTCTTGATGAGATGAAACGCCTCGTCGGTCAGCTTCATCTTCACCAGCACGTAGCCCGGGAAGAACTTGCGCTCGGCGTCGATCTTGCGGCCGCGGCGCACCTCGGTGACCTTCTCCGTCGGCACCAGCACCTGCTCGAACAGCTCCTCGAGCCCGCGCTGCTTGGCCTGTTCGCGGATCGATTCCGCGACCTTCTTCTCGAAGTTGGAATAGGCGTGGACGATATACCAGCGCTTGTCCGTCAATTGAGTTGCCGCGGTTGCCATCAGTGAATGCCCAGCAGGAAAGTGACAAGAATACGGATGAGCTGATCGGAGGCAAAGAAGAAGATCGAAGCGAGCGCCACCATCACGAACACCATGATGGTGGTGATCATCGTCTCGCGGCGGGTCGGCCAGGTGACCTTGTTGGTCTCCGAGCGCACTTCCTGCAGGAATTTGAACGGGCTCACAGCCATCGTTAGGTATCCGCGTCCGTCGTGAGACGATTGGAGAATCTCGAAGGAATCCGAACAGCCCGTCGCGCCCAGCCCTCTGTTTGAAGGATGAGCCGTCGGGCTCGCTTTTTCGGGGGTTTTTAAAGCCGCGCCGGATATCCGTCAAAGCGGGCCGGCTGCGAGTGTGGCTTATTTACTGTGCTGCCGGCCAAAGGTCAAGGTAGCCGCTTCGCCCCATCCGACGGCTTCGTGATCCGTGTTGAGGGTATTCGACGGTTGGATGGCCGGCCGAGTGGCGGCCCCGCCGAGGACCTGATGCCGCGGGATTTCCCCGGCACGGGCCCGCGTAGCGACCCAGGCTTCAACGTGGACGCACGCCGGGCTTACTCAATGTCGCCGTGACGAACTCGACGCCGGCCGTTTCCAACGCATGCCTGATCGCCTTGACCGCGGGCGGATCGCCCTTCGCAGGTCCGTCAAATCCCTCCAGCCGGCGCAGGACGGCAACGGAAACGCCGGCCGCCAGGGCAAGATTGCGCACCGACCAGTTGAGGATTCCCCTGGCACCGCGGATTTGCGCGCCGGTGATCGAGGTCTGATCCGGCTGCCCCGCGATGAGATCGTGGATATCGAGCGAGACGCCGATCCACGCGATCAGTTCGCCATGCTCATCCAGTTGCGGCGCGGCGCGCGATTGATGCCAGCGCATGGTGTCGTCGGCCTGCTGGAAACGGTGGTTGATCGCAAACGGCGTGTGTTGCCGGGCCGCTTCCTCCCAGGCCGACAGCACCTTTGCCTGATCGTCCGGGAAGACTCGATCGAACCAATTGCCTTTCGTCCCGGCCGGATCCTCCGCGGACGACAGGCTGAAGGCCTCGACGGAGCCGCCTTCGAGTCGCGCCAGCCAGACCATTCCGGAGAGCGCCTGCACCAGAGCCCGGAAACGCCCTTGCTGGGCTTCGGCGCGCGACCGCTCCTCGTGAAGCGGCGTGACGTCGATGCGGAGGCCCCACACCTTCCTCGACTCACCGGCTTCACCGACGAGGCGCGCACGCTGCGTGAGATGGCGAATCCGCCCATCCCGAAGCACGATGCGAAAGTCGCGGTCCAGGAGCCGTCCCTCCCTGGCCTCGTGCCGCAACCAGCCGGAGGAGATTCGATCGTCCGGATGGGTCATCGACAGGAACAGCGCCGCACTGGGTTTTACGCCAGGCTTCATCCCGAACAGTGCGAACATACCATCCGACCACTGGATGTCATCCGACTCCAGATCCCAGACGAAAAGTCCGAGCCCGATCCGCTCCTCGAGAAAAAGCAGGGTCTCGTGGGTGTCGATCTTGCTGCTCAACCGAACTGACATGAACACCGCCGCGCAATTCCAATTGCGTCATATTTCTTGTATTTTTTTAACTTTCAACTCCCAATAGAGCAAAATCTTGGTGATTTTGGATGAGGGCGCCAAAATTCGACATTATTTCTGTACTGCCCAGCAATAGGGCGCAGATGACGACAAAACTCGCCGATCGCTGAAGAGGGAACTCGTGTTCATCCGGCTGGGAGAGGTGTTACCGCTCCCAAAACGAGATGGTTCCGCGCCGCCCGGTCAGAAGGCATCGCGGGCGACTGCAGATGGGGAACGTCACAAATTGAGCTTCAACAAAACTGAGCTTCAATAAATTGAGCTGGCAGGAGTGGTAGGGCTACCAGGAGGTAGCAATATCAATAGGTGCGACACCAACGCGGCGGTTTCAGAACCCGCGAAATCCGCTGAAAACCCAAGCGAATGTCGCACTTCTGGGTCTCGATTTGAGGCCAAGAAAGCCAAAGCTCCGGAGTGGCTAGATCCGGCGCGAGGCATCGCGGATCTAAGGCTCCATACAACGGTGCGGGCGCTCGTCACCGGCGCCACGGCCCTCGTGACTCTGGCCTTCCTCTGGGTCACGGTCGCCTCCTCTCGGAGCCAGACGCCGGCGGTCACGACCGAGGCCGAGGGGCCGCCTCAGTTCGTGAAAAACGTCATGGCGGAACTCTCGGCGCCGCTGGCGCTGGTCAAGCACACCGCCGGCCATCTCAGCACCACGCCGCCGATTCAGATCTTGGGGTCCGAACGCTCACCGCGTTGCGGTGGTCTTCATCACTACCGCACGGGCTGCTGTCGCGGTCGCGGCCGCTCCACAAGAACCCGAGATCGGCGGCGCCGCAACGTCTTGCCCCCGCTCTCCAGGCAAACCGCCTTCCTTGATGAGCGCGCGCGGAAAGGCCTGGTCGGCTGTCGCTGACCGGAATGCCGACGCCGACCTCGTTGTGTGGGAGGTCGTGCCATGAAAAAGCTCGTGCTCCTCCCCTGCCCTCGCGCTGTTCTGGAACACTGCGGCGCTCGCGCAGGGCTGTGGACCCGGAAACGGAAAGTGCATTGTCCCGGACAGGCCGAACAACGATGCCACCAAGGCGGCGGCGAACACCAAGTTCGTGCAGAACGCGATTGGCGGTGGTGGTGGCGTCCCGCAGAACGCCAACACGGTTCTGGCTGGCCCGACCGGCGGCGGCCCAGCGGCCGCGTCATTCCGCGCCCTGGCCTGCGCAAATCTGCCGGTGCCATTTATGGTCCCCGGTCCAGTGACCATCAACACATCGAATCAACCTCAGCCCAACCCGATCTATGTCCCATTCCGCGACGCGACGATCGCAAATGGCGATCCAGTGTGGCGCATCGCACCAGCGCGCTGACCATTAGCACCTTCGCGATGGGAGCGTCGCTCGGATCGACCAATAGCGTGCCGTTTCGGTTCTGGATCGTTGCCTTCGACAACGCGAGCACCGTCGTTCTCGGCCTGATTAGCTGCTCTGCGCCGACGCAAGTTTTCCGCTCGACGAAACCGGCATTCAGAGGTCGGTGGCGATGACTGCCGGAGCCACTTCGGCCTGCGTCTTCTACACCCCGAACGGCACAACGGTCACATCGAAGGGCGCATCGTATCCTCGGTTACCTCGAATACGCCACTGGCCTTGCAACGGCTGGCACCTATGCGACGGCGCCGACCAAGGTTCCGCTGTTCGGCGCCGGTGTCAAAAAGCCGGGCGCCATCGTGCAGACCGCTTACGCGAGCAATACCGGATCGACAACGGCGACCACCAACAAGCAGGTGCAGACCGGAACGACCAAGACGATCACCCCAACCAACACCATAACCCTGATCCGGGTGATGGCATTCGGGACGCTCAACGACAGCACGGCGGCCCCATACGCGATCGCACAGCTGTCCCGCGGCACCGGACCGACGCTGATCGGAACGCTGACGGAATGCTTCAATACGGGGGCAACACGTGCTGCCCGCATCCTTAATGGTGCTTGACTCACCGGCTACGGCGAGCGCGGTCGCCTACATGTTGAGTGCAGCTCCAAGGGTGGCGGCAACGGTATCTGGAACGCCAACGCAGCCGCGACGCCGCAGGCGACGATCTCGATCGACGAGATTCAGGGATAAACGTTGCATAGGGCTGGTCCAGCGCCAAACCTCGGCGCTGGCCGCCACCGTCAGCATGGCTGCAACATCGATAAGGCCGCGACCGAGCACATCTCCGGATCCGACTCGCGCATGGCGATCGCGCAGGCCTGGCGCGAGTTATGCGCCGGGATCGATCGGGAGCGCGGCCGACAAAGAGCGGCACGGGACCGAAGCACCAGCCTCCCGCGTTCACGAGCCCGAGCGAAAAGCGTCCATGGCGTGAGCCATTAGAATCCCGACGCTGAGAAGAATGAAAGCACCAACAATAGCCGAAAACATACGCCGTTCCTGCACAATGACATCCCTCAGCAATGACAACACTAAGAGGGACGAGCGCTTGCACAGTCAAAACGATTCAGGGATCCGACAACGGTTCTGACGGCAATTGATGGTTTTCGGTCACAGCGCTCGTCGCGCAACATGCGGAACACCCAAGCGCAAGCGCGAGACCTCAGGGACTTTTTCATATCGCAGCTGATATCCTTTGGCCAAGCCAATTGCTGCTTTGTGGGATTGAGCTTACGCAATCGTGCCGCCGGGAAAGCTTGGCGGTCCCCTCAAAGGTTCTGCTGGTCAGCGCTTTTTGGATTTTTGTTGCGCCGCGCCATCTCCGCCTTTCACCTGAGAATTCTGGCGATCGCGCGCGTCGTTCAATTCTTTCTTGAGCTTCGACTGTTGATCGACAGTTATCGGAGACGGCTTGTCAGGTTGAGCCGGCAAATCTCCTACATTTGGATACGCGCTCTCAGCCCGCACGTCAGTAGCCGCGCCCCCGACAAGAACGAGGCCCGACAGAAGCAGCGCTGCCGCAACCAACGCTGCGGTTTCTCCATTCTTCGACATCAACACTCAACATGCACTTGCTCATTCTGTTCCGTCGGACAAAAAAGCACCGGGCGTCGGCCTCGTATTCGAAGCCGACGATAATGTCATCGGCGCAGCGCACGATGATCATGTCGCCCGCGACCTCGCGCTTTCGCCAGCGCTCGGCCCAAGGATCGAGGGCCGGGATGAGCGTAGCGAAATTGCCGGATCGCGATGGAACCATGCTCACAGCAGCGTCGCGCCAAAATTCTGCTCCGGATCCATATCGGCGACCAGCCGGCCGGTGGGTTTGGCCGCCTCGCCTCCAGTGCGTGCGAGGAAGCGGCCCGAGCCTGCTTCGACGCAACGTTTGCCGTCGGCGACGACGATCCGCCCGCGCGACAACACCGTGACCGGCCAGCCGCGCAGCTTGCGGCCGGCATAGGGGGTGTAACCGGCGAGATCGTGCACCATCTCGTCGCTCAGCGTGACCTCGCGCTGCGGATCCCAGATCGCGATATCGGCATCGGCACAGATAGCAATCGAGCCCTTGCGCGGATGCAGATTGTAGATCTTGGCCGGCGCCGTCGCGGTCAGTTCGACGAATTTTTCCACCCCCAGGCGTCCCTTCGACACCATCGCATCGAACAACAGCGGCAGGCGGACTTCGAGGCCCGGCAGCCCGTTCGCGACCTGCTTGAAATTGGGGTCGGGCCCGGCGCGCAACTTGCCAGTATCATCGAAGCGGTAAGGCGCGTGGTCGGATGAAATGGTCTGTAGATCGCCCAGCGCAAGCGCCTGCCACAGCGCTTCCTGATCCGCGGTGCGGCGCGGCGGCGGGCTGCACATCCATTTGGCGCCTTCGACGCCCGGCCTGTCCAGATCATCGGCGGTGAGAAAGAGATATTGCGGACAGGTCTCGGCGAACACCTTCAAACCCTGTCCGCGCGCATCCCGGATCACCTTGGCGCCTTCGGCCGTCGACACGTGAAAGATCATGATCGGCTGGTCGACCAGCGCGGCCATGCCGATCAGGCGGTTGAAGGCTTCGGCTTCCGAAATGCGGGCATGGCTGATGGCGTGATATTTGGGATGCGTATGGCCACGCGTGAGCAGCCGCTTCACCATCCAGGAAATGATCCCGTGGTTCTCGGCATGCGCGCACAGCATCGCGCCGCCGTCTCGCGCCGCAAGCAAGATATCCAGCAGCGGTTCGTCGTCGATCTTCAGGCGATCATAAGTCATGAAGATCTTGATCGAGGCATGGCCCTGCTTGATCAGATCAGGCAGATCCGTCTCCAGCGTCTCCTTCGTCGGGTCGGCAATGATCATATGAAAGGCGTAGTCGATCACTGCGCCTTTTCGCGCGAGCGCGTGATATTCCTCGACCACCTGCGGCAGTTTCATGCCGACATGCTGAGCCGCGAACGAGATCACCGTGGTGGTGCCGCCAAAAGCCGCAGAGGCCGTCGCGCTCTCGAACGTATCGGCATTCATAATGCCTGCGGCCGAAAGCTGCTCGATATGCGCGTGGCTGTCGACGCCGCCCGGCAGAACCAGCTTACCCCGCGCATCGATCTCGCGCTTCGCGCCCGACAGCCCGCGACCGACGGCGGCGATGGTCTCGCCGGAAATCGCGACGTCGGCCTCGAACACGTCGCTCGCGGTCGCGACGCGACCACCGCGAATGAGAAGGTCGTAGGCAGGCTCAGTCATCATAGGCTCCCGAGTCTATAGGCTTCCAGTCTCATCTCCGACGCCTTGTCCTCAAGGTCTCGCAGTCAAAGTTGCGTCGTCCGATCTTGCGTTCGCCGGATGAAAGCACAGATCGTGCCGCTGCGCTCCCTTGCGTTAGCGCAACAGCAGGCCGATCATGCCGTATTCGATGGCACGGTCGTTGCCTTTTCAATTTGTCTCAGTTGAAGCATCAGCAGGAAAACACGATGTCCCGGCCGCGTATTCTCGTCATCAACCCCAATTCCAATCACCTCGTGACGCAAGGGCTGAAGGAAGCCTTGAAGCCGCTTGAGTTTGACGGCGGACCTGAGATCGTCTGCGAGACGCTGACCGAGGGACCGTATGGGATCGAGAGCCAGGCCGATGCCGACAGCGTGGTGATGCCGTTGCGCCGCTTTGTCGAGAGCGACAACCATCCCGCCGCGTTCGTCATTGCCTGCTACAGCGATCCCGGTCTGCATGTCTGCCGCGAAGGAACGGATCGGCCGGTTTTCGGCATCGCCGAATGCGGCGTGCTGACGGCCCTGGCGCGGGCGGAAACCTTTGGCGTGATCGCGATCGCCCAGCGCTCGATCCGCCGGCATGTCCGTTATCTCAGGCAGATGGGATTGATCGATCGTCTCGCCGGCGAACGGCCGCTCAACATGAGCGTCGCGGAGACGGCGTCCGGCGAAGGAACACTTGCGAAGATGATCGAGGTCGGCCGTGTTCTCAAGGAGGAAGATGGCGCCGGCGCCATCGTGATGGGCTGTGCCGGCATGGCGCGTCACCGCAAGGCGCTGGAACGGGCGCTCGGCATTCCCGTGATCGACCCGACCCAGGCGGCTGTGACCATGGCGCTGGGCACGGTGCTGTTCTCGCAGCATTGAGCGTTGCCTCTGGATTGGAATGTCTACACTTCCGGAGGCGGCACCGCGCCGGTGCGGCTCGTGATCAGGCCGTAATGCTCGATGCGGCGGTGGCGGGCGAAGTCGAAGATCGTGGTCTTGCCGAACAGCGTCGCGTCGAGATCGCAGGGATGCACCAGGAGTTCGTCGTCCTCAGTCCTGGCCTCGACGACGATCTCTCCGTTGGGATCGACGATGAGGCTGCCACCGATCAACGGGAAGCCATCCTCGACGCCGGCCTTGGCAACGGCCACGACCCAGGTCGCGTTCTGGTAGGCGCCGGACTGCACGGACAGGCGGTTGTGGAACAACCGCTTTTCGGGCCCCTCCTCGCTGTTCTCGGCGTTGACCGAGGGCGTGTTGTAGCCAAGCAGCACCATCTCGACGCCTTGCAGCCCCATCACGCGATAGGTTTCCGGCCAACGCCGGTCGTTGCAGATCGCCATGCCGAGGATGCCGCCGAGCGCGCGCCAGACGTCGAAGCCGAGATCTCCCGGCTCGAAGTAGCGCTTCTCCAGATGCTGGAAGGCACGCTTCGTTTCAAACTCGGAATGACCGGGCAGATGCACCTTGCGGTACTTGCCAACGATGCCGGCGGACTTGTCGGTGAGGATGCAGGTGTTGAAGTGGTGCCCGTCCGGCGTCAGTTCGGCGTAGCCAAAGCTCATGGCCATCTGATGCTGCGCGGCGCGCTCGAACAGCGGCCGGGTCGCCGCATTCGGCATCTCGCGCTCGAACCAGGCATCGACCTCGGCCTGATCCTCCATGTACCACCGGGGAAAGAACGTGGTGAGCGCCAGTTCCGGATAGACAATCAGATCGGCGCCTTTGGCCTTGGCTTCATCCAACAGCGCGATCATGCGCTTTACGACGGTCTCGCGGCTGTCGGCTTTCTGGATCGGGCCCATCTGGGCCGCTGCGACATTGATGACGCGCATGATCAGCTTTCTGTTTTTTGTGTCATTCGGGTATGCATTGTTCCCGGAACTTCAGGCGGCGCTTCGAGGTGACAGGCCACCCATTGACTGACCCCGGTCGACCGAAGCTCGGGCTCCTCCATGCGGCAGCGATCGAACACGAACGGACAGCGGGTGTGGAAGCGGCATCCGCTGGGCGGATTGATCGGGCTCGGCACGTCGCCCTTCAGGATCATCGGATTGCGGGCGACGCCGGGCTCAGGCACCGGCACAGCCGAGAGCAGCGCCTTGGTGTAGGGATGCTTCGGCGCGGTGAAGATGTCCTGCCTTGGCGCCATTTCGACGATCTTGCCAAGATACATCACGGCGACACGGTGCGTCATATGTTCGACGATCGCGAGATCGTGGCTGATGAAGAGCAGCGCAAGGCCGAACTCCTGCTGCAGATCCTGCAGCAGGTTGACGATCTGCGCCTTGACCGAGACGTCGAGCGCCGACACCGCCTCGTCGCAGACGATCAGGTCGGGCTCGGCGGCGAGCGCGCGGGCGATGCCGATGCGCTGGCGCTGACCGCCGGAGAATTCATGCGGCCGGCGATCCAGCGCGTCACGCGGCAGGCGCACGGTATCCATCAGCGCCACGACTCGCGCCTCGAGTTCGGCGGAAGATTTGGCGAGGCCGAAGTTGCGGATCGGCTCGGCCAGAATAGCCCGCACGCGCATGCGCGGATTGAGACTCGAGTACGGATCCTGGAACACCACCTGCACGCGGCGACGCATACCGCGCAGCGCTTGGGATGAGAGATCGTCTATACGCTCGCCATCCAGCACCACCTGGCCGGCGGTGATGTCGAACAGTCGCAGGATGGCTCGGCCGACGGTCGACTTGCCGCAGCCGGACTCGCCGACGAGCGACAGGGTCTCGCCGCGCTGGATCTCGAAGGACACGCCGTCCACGGCATGGACCGAGCCGGACCTGCGACCGAACAGACCGCCGCGGACCGGAAAATGCTTCTTGAGGTCGTTGACCTGGAGCAGCGGGGCGCTCATGCGGCGGCCGCCTCCTTGAGCGCGTAGTGGCAGGCGGCGATGTGGTGCGGGCCCTTCTCTTCGAGACCCGGCGCGAATTGACGACAGAGATCGGTGGCGAGCGAGCACCGCCCGGCAAAGACGCAACCTTCGATCCGCGTCTTGAGGCTGGGCACCTGTCCGGGGATTTCCGCAAGCCGCCGCGCCGTGCCGGTGAGGGATGAGCCGAGCTTGGGCACCGCGCCGAGCAGGCCCTGCGTGTAGGGATGGCGGGGCGAGCGGAACAGCTGGGCCACCGGCGCTTCCTCGACCTTGCGGCCGGCATACATCACCATGACGCGCTCGGCGACTTCGGCGACCACGCCGAGATCATGGGTGACCAGGATGATCGCCGCGCCGACGCGGCGCTTGAGGTCCAGCATCAGCTGCAGGATCTGGGCCTGGATCGTGACGTCCAGCGCGGTGGTCGGCTCGTCCGCGATCAGGAGCTTGGGATTGCAGGCGATCGCCATGGCGATCATCACGCGCTGGCGCATGCCGCCGGACAGCTGGTGTGGATATTCGCGCACGCGTCGCGCCGGCTCGGGGATGCCGACCAATGTCAGCATCTCGATCGCGCGCACCTCCGCGGCCCGGCTGTCCAACCCCTGATGCATCCGCAGCGTCTCGCCGATCTGGCGGCCGACGGTCAGCACCGGGTTCAGGCTCGTCATCGGCTCCTGGAAGATCATCGAAATGTCGTTGCCGCGGATCGCACGCATCTCGCGTTCGGACAGTTGCAGAAGATCCCTGCCCTGGAAGCGGATCGAGCCCGCGATCTTGCCCGGAGGCTCGGGGATCAGCCGCATCAGCGACATCGAGGTGACCGATTTGCCGCAGCCGGATTCACCGACGATGGCCAGCGTCTCGCCTTCGTCAACCTCGAAGGAGACGCCGTCGACGGCGCGGTTGATGCCGTCGGGGGTCCGGAAATGCGCCTGCAGGTTCTGGACTTCGAGCAATGCCATCGCGCTACAGACCCTTGGCCATGCGCGGATCGAGCGCATCACGCAGGCCGTCGCCGAGCAGGTTGACGGCGAGCACGGTGACGGACAGGAACGCGGCGGGAAAGAACACGATGTAGGGCTTGATCTGCCACAGCGCCCTGCCCTCGGCCATGATGTTGCCCCAGGACGGAATGGTGGGCGGCGTGCCGGCGCCGATGAAGGAGAGAATGGACTCCACGATCATCGCGCTGGCGCAGATATAGGTGGCCTGGACCAGCATCGGCGCCAGCGTGTTGGGCAGGATATGACGCAGGATGATCATCGGCGTCTGCGTGCCGGAGGCCGTGGCCGCGTCGACATAGGGCTGCTCGCGCAGGGAGAGCACGACGCTGCGCACGAGCCGGGAAACCCGCGGGATCTCGGCCACGGTGATGGCCAGGATCACGTTGCCGACGCTGCCGCGTGTCAACGCCATCAGCGCGATGGCGAGCAGGATCGGTGGTATCGACATCAGCCCGTCCATGAACCGCATGACGATGCCGTCCGCCCAGCGCACGAACCCCGAGACGAGGCCGATGGCAAGGCCCGCGAGCGACGCCAACGTTGCCACCGATAGTCCTACGGCGAGCGAAACCCGTGCCCCGTAGAGCACGCGCGAATAGACGTCGCGCCCCAGGAGGTCGGTGCCGAACCAACGGTCCGCCGAGGGCGCGCGCGTCCGCCGGGCGGGCGCGAGTGCGGTCGGATCGACGGTCCCGAGATAGGGCGCGAAAATGCCGATCAGCACGAGAACGAGGAGCAATCCACCGCCGATCGCGACTGTCGGATGGTTGCGCAGGAAGCCGAGGACGCCACGCCGGACCTGCACCGGCTGCAGAAGATCCGGCAGCCGCGGCGCGACGACAACGCCCGGTGGCACCACGACGGAGCTGGTGGTCGAGACACTCAATAGCGGATCCTCGGGTCAACCAGCGTGTAGACGACATCGACCAGGAGATTGACCAGCACGTAGAGGAAGCTGAACAGGAGGACGATGCCCTGGATGACGGGATAGTCGCGGCGCAGGATCGCATCGACCGTCAATCGGCCAAGGCCCGGGATGGCGAAGACACTCTCGGTCACCACCGCGCCGCCGATCAGCAGCGCGATGCCGATGCCGATCACCGTGACGATCGGAACGGCTGCGTTCTTCAGCGCATGGACGAACAGGATGTCGCGCTGCCCGAGGCCCTTGGCGCGCGCGGTGCGGACATAGTCCTGCTGCAATACCTCGAGCATGGAGGCACGGGTAATGCGCGCGATCAGCGCGATGTAGACGCAGCCGAGCGCAACGGAGGGCAGGACCAGATTCCTGAGCCATGGCAAGACGCCGTTGGCGAGCGGCGTATAACCCTGCACGGGAAACCATTCGAGTTCGAGCGCGAACACATAGGCGAGGACGTATCCCACGACGAACACCGGCAGCGAGAAGCCGAACACCGCGAAGGCCATGATGGTGCGGTCCACCCAGCTTCCCGCCTTCCACGCCGCCACCACGCCGAGCGGCACCGCGATAACGAGGGTCAGGACCAGGGTGACCGTCATGAGCGAGAGCGTCGGCTCGATACGCTGTGCGATCAGCGAGACGACCGGCAGGTTGGTGAAAATCGAGGTGCCGAGGTCGAAATGCAGGATGCGCCACAGCCATGTCCCGAACTGGACCAGAAATGGCTGGTCGAGACCGAGGCTCTGGCGAATACGCTCGACGTCGGCGGGGCTGGCCTGGTCACCCGCGATCACCGCGGCCGGATCGCCCGGCGCGATGTAGAGCAGGCCGAAGACGAACAGCGCGACGATCGCCATCACGGGCAAGGTCGCCAGAATGCGCCGGAGGGTATACGAGAGCATGTCGTTCACCGCACCGTCATGCGGTCTTCGACACGCCCCAGAAGAAAGGCAGCGGACCCTTCACCACACCGGAGACGGTCTTGCGCCATGCGGTGTAGCTCAGGAAAAAGCCGGTCGGCGCGTAAATGACATCCTCGAACGCCGCCTTGCTGAGGCGCTTGACCGCGGCCTTCTCCTCATCGAGATTCTTGGCGTCGAACCATGCCGTGACCTCCTTTTCCACGGCCTCGCTCTTGGGCCAGCCGAACCACGCCTTGTCGCCATTCGCGCGAATGGCGGTATAGGGGGCCGGATTGATACAGTCCGCGCCGGCATGCCAGGTGTGAAACATCTGCCAACCGCCCTGGCCCGGAGATGTCTTCTGGGCGCGACGGGCACCGACGGTGCCCCAGTCGGTCGCGACAAAGTCGACGTTCATGCCCAGCTGCTTCAACAGATCCGCGGTGACATCGCCCATGGCCTTGGTGATCGGCTGATCCTGCGCCACCACGCATGTAACCGGCTGGCCCGAATAGCCGCTCTCGGCCAGCAGCTTCTTGGCGGCCGCCATGTCGCGCTTGCCCTTCAGGATCTCGCCACCCTCCTCGGTGTAGAGCGGCGTATCCGGTGTGAAGAAACCCGGCAGCGGCTTCCAGAGCGAGTTGTCGTCGCCGACCAGCGCCCGCATGTAGTCTTCCTGGTTCATCGCCATCAGCACGGCACGGCGCGCCTTCACATCGTTGAAGGGCGGGTGCAGATGGTTCATCCGGAACGAACCGACGTTGCCGAGCGGATCGGCGATGTCGACGCTGATGTTGGGGTTCTTCTTGAGCACCGGCGCGAGATCGGGGATGGGACTCTCCCACCAATCGACCTCGCCGTTCTGCAGCGCGGCTGCCGCCGTGGCCGGATCGGGGATCACCACCCATTCGATGCGGTCGACCAGCATCTGCTTGCCGCCGGCGAGCCAGGACGCCTTCTCCTGCCGCGGCGCGTAGTCGGCAAACTTCTCGAACACCGCCTTGGCGCCTGGCACCCACTCGCTCTTCGCGAACTTCATGGGCCCCGAGCCGACATAGTCGGCGATCTGCTTGAACGGGTCGGTCTGCGCGATGCGCTCCGGCATGATGAAGGCAACCGGCGAATTGTTCTTGCCCAGTGCATAAAGCAGCTTCGGATAAGGCTGTTTCAGCACCCATTTGAAGGTCTTGTCGTCGACGGCGGTCAGTTCCTGTTGGAGCGCCTTGATCATCAGCCCCATCGGATCACGCGCCGACCAGCGCGTCAGGCTCGCAACCACATCCTTGCTCAGCACCGGCTCGCCGTCGTGGAACTTCAATCCCGGTCGGAGGCGAAAGGTCCAGATCAGGCCGTCATCGGAGACTTCCTCGGTCTCGACCATCTGGCGCTGCGGCTGCAGCTTGGCATCGATGCCGTAGAGCGTATCCCACACCATCGCGGCGGCGTTGCGCACGACATACTGGGTCCCCCAGATGGGATCGAAATTCGCAAGGTTGGCCTGGGGCACGAAGCGCAAGGTCCGCGCTGCAGCGCCCTGGGAGAGGGCCGGCATCGAGAGGCCGCCCGTCGCCGCCAGGCTGCCCGCCCCGGCCAGTCCTTTCAACAGAGTCCTGCGATCCATGACACTCTCCTGGTTTCGCGTTTAGTTTCGTGTTGCGGTTCCACCATCGGCTGAACTTCGGCGGGCAATGTGCAGAAACGGACCAGCCGGACGATGGCAATCAACCATTTGCGTGCAAGCGGTATGCCACCGCGGCCCGCTGGCTCCGCCGCCAAGCGCGCATCGGAGCAAGGATTTCGAGTCAGTTTTCATGTGACTGTGTTCGCTCGACTGGCGAGTTGCGCGAATTCCGGCGATTGTCTCGGGTGCCACCAGCGACCGGCAATGACGACGCCTTCGGAGGCGATCTTGCGGTCGCCGATCAAGTGCTCACCGACGACGTCGACGTAGTCGAACTGGCCTTGCCTGACCGAAATGAGGGTGGCATCTCCGACGCTGCCCGGCTTGAGGCTCCCGAGTTCGGGACGCCGCAGCGCCATCGCCGCATTGACGGTCGAAGCCGCAACCACGTCAGGGAGCGGCATGCCCATGCACAGGAACTTGGACATGGTGGTCACCTGGTCGAAAGCCGGGCCGTCGATGCACAGGGCATGGACGTCGGAGGAGATGGTGTCCGGGTAAAAGCCGTTGGCGAGCATCGCCCGCGCGGTCTTGAACGCGAACGAGCCCTTGCCGTGGCCAATGTCGAACAGCACGCCGCGTTCGCGCGCCTCCAGCACCACCTTCTTCACCGTGCCCTGGGCAGTCGCGGCCGAATTGGGAAACGGGCGGAATGCGTGGGTGAGAATATCGCCTGGACGCAGGCGGGCGACGACCTCCTCGTAGCTCGGTGGCGGATGGTCGATATGCGCCATCAGCGGCATGCCGACCTGTTCGGCAACATCGAGCGCGATGTCGAGCGGTACGATCCCCGAGGTACCGGAGGCGTGCAGGCCGACGCGCACCTTGATGCCGACGATGAGGTCGCGGTTGTCCTCGGCCACCTTGACCGCGTCAATCGGATTCATCAGCCGGATCTCCTCGCTCTCGCCCACCATGACCCGATGCGAGAAGCCGAAGATGCCAGCATGCGACACATGCAGATAAGCCAGAATGCGAACCTGGCTCGGCTCGATCACGTGCTTGCGGAAGCCGGCGAAATTACCCGGGCCGGCGCTGCCAGTGTCGACCGCCGTGGTGACGCCGGAGGTGCGGCAGAACTCCTCGGCGTCGATGCCGAGCGAGGTACCGCCCCAGTAAACGTGGGTATGCAGATCAATGAGCCCCGGCGTGACGATGGAGCCTGACACATCGCGCACATCGGTTCCTGGACCAGCCTTGAGCTCGTTCCCGACCATGACCACTTTGCCACCGGCGAAGGCGATATCCGTCACGGCGTCGAGTTTCTGGGAGGGATCGATCACCCGACCACCGCGCAGGACCAAATCGAAAGGCATCGTCATCTCCAAGTTTGACAGGGAAAGCGGCGGCGGCTCCTCTCGCCGATCCGCGCAAAACCGTGCATCGAGTCCGTCAGCCATTGAAGGCCGCTTGGGCCTCCGGCAAATCCCAGATCTTGCCGATCGCCGTGGACGCCGCCGACACGATCGCGGCCTCGTCGCCATGAAGGTAGCGGCCTGCATCGATCAGCACACGCCCATCGACGATAACCTGGTCGATATTGGCCCGGTTGGCGAGCGCGATCAATCCGCGTCGTGGATCAAACAGCGGCTGCAGGTGCGGATGTGTCAGGTCGACGACGGTGAGGTCGGCGGTTGCGCCCGGCGCGATCGTCCCGAGATCCGGCCGCTTGATCAGCGCGGCCGCGGTCGCGGTGACCGACTCGATCAACTCAGGTGCATTGGCCACATCGGCGCGAGCGGACGCGATCTTCGAGATCATCGATGCGGCATTGAGTTCGCCGAGAAGATCCATGTTGTAGCCATCGGTTCCAACCACCGTCCTGACGCCGTGCCCGGCGAAGCGGCCGAATGCCGCGGCGACACCCGCGCGGGCGAACACGCGCGGGCAGTTCAGCACCGCGGCGCCTCGCGCCGCCATCAGCTTCAGATCGCTTTCGGTGCTCGCAATGCAGTGCGCGGCCAAGAGGTCGGGCGCGAGCAGGCCGAGCCAGTCGAGGTATTCGGCGGGCGTGCGACCGCCATGGCGCGCGCCGATCGTCGCAACCTCGGCCTGGCTCTGCGCCAGATGGGTCGTGATCGGGACATCGAGTACGCGGGCGCGCGCGGCGCAGGCCCGCAGCAAATCCGGACCGCAGGTGTCGGTCGCGTGCGGGCTCATCGCGAGGCCGATCCGGCCGTCGCCGCGGCCATTCCAACGATCATACAGCGCGTTCCAGGTGTCCATGTCGGCCTGGCCATCGTCGCCGGCATAGCGCACCACCCCGTCCGCGCCGGCCCTGGCATCCGACGTCGAGAACAGATAGGGCGCGCCATAGAAGCGGATGCCCATGTCCTCGGCAGCGTCGAACATCTCAGGAATCGTGTTGCGAAACGGCTCCATCACCGTGGTGGCGCCGCCCTTCAGGAGTTGCAGGATGCCGAGCCGTGCAATGGCGAGCCGCTCGTGCGGCGACAGCAGCGCGGCGCCGCGCTTGGTCAGTGGCAGCAGCACCGTATAGACGATGCTCTGGTTGTTGCGACGGCCGTTGCCGTCCTCGGTATGCGTCCGCGCGACCGCTTCGCTGAAGCAGTGGTTGTGCAAATTCATGAGTCCGGGCAGCACGAAGCGGCCGGGCCTGTCGAACACGTCGTCGGCGGATGGCCGGTCGCGTGTCACCGCGGCGATCTGCTTGCCTTCCAGCAACACCCAGTGATCACGCAGCACGTCCTGTGCACCATCCTTGCGCGACAGGACATAGCTGCCGAAGATTGCGATCGTGCTCATGCCGGTTTCACATTCCAGAACACCGCCGTACCGTCGAGGATACCGGTGATACTGCTGCGGTACGCGGTCGGCTGTTTGTATTGGCCGATCGGAAAATAGGGCACCTCCTCGAACGACAGCGCCTGGATATCGCGACAGATGCGTTGCTGCTCGGCAAGACTGGCCGCGGCGAGCCACTGGCTGCGCAACGTCCCCATCTTCTCACTGGTGTACCAGCCGGCGGCCTTGCCATCACCGCGCAGGTTGGTGTTCCCAGCCGGATTGAGCCAGTCGATCCCCTGCCAGTTGCCGACGCCGGCGCTCCAGCCGCCCTGCGCGATGGGGTCCTTCTTCAACTGCCGCTGCAACACCGCGCCGAACTCCATGCCGGCATATTCGACGTTCATGCCGGCCTGCTGCAGCATGTCGGCCGCCACGTCGCCGAGCGGCTTCTGCGCGAGCGAGTTGACCGGGACCAGCAGAACGACCTTCTCGCCGTTGTAGCCGGCCGCCTTCAGATCGGCCTTGACCTTCGCCATGTCGCGCGGCGTGCGGAACACGTCGAGGCCGACGTCGCTCGCCATCGGCGTGCCCGGCGCAAAGAAGCCGATCGGCGAGGCCTGATAGGCGGGATCGTCGCCCGCGACCGCCGTCATGAACGCGGATTGATCGATGGCGCCCAACAGCGCCCGGCGGATGGCCGGATTGTCGAACGGCGGCTGCAGATGATTGACGCGGATCATGCAGGTGTAACCGCGCGGGTCGAGAATTCGCGTGGCGACCTTTCCAGTACGCTGCAAGACCGGCAACAAATCATGCGGCGTCGTTTCCTGCCAATCCTGCTCGCCGGTCTGCAGCGCAGCGACGCCGGTCGCGGCATCGGGCATCGTGGTCCAGACCACGCGATCGTAGTGAACGATCTTGGGACCGGCGGTCCAATCGGGCTTGCCGTCCTCGCGGGGCTGGTAGCGATCAAAGCGTGCGTACACGTTGCGCGCGCCCTGGACACGTTCATCCGCCACGAAGCGGAACGGACCGCTGCCGATCACCTCGGTGAGCGGCTTGAACGCATCCTGGCTCGCCAGCCGCTCGGGCATCATGAACGCCGCCTGCACCGCGGATTTGCCGAGCGCCGTGGGCAACAACGGGAACGGCCGCTTCAGGCGAAAGCGGATGGTGCGGTCGTCCGGGGCCGACAATTCGTCCGTCGCCGCCAGCAGCTCGGCGCCAAACCCGTCGCGCGCGGCCCATCGGCGAATGCTCGCGACGCAATCGCGCGCCAGCACGCGCTCACCGTCATGCCACAGCAGGCCCTCGCGCAACGTCAGGTTCCATTGCCGGTCGTCGTTGGAGACCACGTGCCCGGACACCATCTGCGGCGAGACCTCGAGGGCCGCGTTCATGCCGTAGAGCGTGTCGTAGACCATGAAGCCATGGTTTCGCGAGACCTGCGCCGTCGAGTAGATCGGATCGATGAAACTCAGATCGATCACCGGAATGAAGCGCAGCGTCGTCTGCGACTGCGCGCGCAGGACTCCCGGCACCGAAAGCGCCGACGCTGCGGCGGCGGCTCGCAACAATGACCGACGCGACACCAGCATTTGGGCGACATGACAGACGGGCTCATCGGGACATGCCATCGGCGCGGCTTTCAGAGACGGCAGACTCGTGCGTCCGAAAATTCGCCGCGATCGCCTCGCCGGTCGCGATCCACAGATCGGGGCAGGATTTGGCGTAGGTGAGAAACTCCCGCAGCAGGCGAAGCCGCATCGGGCGACCGCTGCACTGCGGATGCAGGACGGTAGTAACCATCGCCCCCCAGTCCCTGGTCTCGTCGAGCTCGTCCTTCCAGATCGAGAGCACATGCTCCTTGGGAAAGATCGGCCGCGGACTGAAACGCGCGGACAGCCCGTGCATCCAGTCGTCGTAGCTCGCGGTTACCGGAAGCTCGATGGTGCCCATTGTCCCGTCCGCAAGGCGATGGCGGTAAGGACGCACATCGTCGCGAAAGGACGAGGTGTAGACGATACCGTGTCGTACCAGCGCCGCGCGCAGTTCCTCGGTGAATTCGCCATAGGGCGCGCGGTAGCCGATCGGCCTGACACCGAGCCGGCGCTTCAGGGCCTCGAACCCCCGCTGCAGCTCCTCCTCGATCCAGGGGTCGCCTGGATCCGGCAGGAGATGGTGATAACCGTGATGGCCGATCTCGTGGCCGGCCTTGAGAATCGCCTCTGCCATCGCCGGATGCGCGTCGGCCGACCAGCCGGTGATAAAAAATGTCGCCTTGAGATCAAGTTGATCGAGCAGTTCCAGAAGCTTCGGCGTTCCGACGCGCGCCTCATAGCCACCATAGCTCATCGTGATCAGGCGCTGCGCGTGGCCGGCGTCCTTGCTGGTCCAGGCACTCTCCGCGTCCACGTCAAAGGAGAGGAACATCGCCGATGTAAAGGGCCCGGGCCAGGGATAGTCCGGGGCCGGCGCCGCGGTGTTTGCCGGAACGAGCGGAATGCTCGCAAGCGCTTTACTGTCCAGCATTGATCGTCGCCCTTTCCACGCCGTAATCGGTCAATTTCCACTTCGCAAGCAGAGCGCGATAGGAGCCATCCGCGATCAAGGCGTCCAGGGCCTCCACCACTGCCTGCTGAAGCGCCTTCTCCTTGACACCCAAGGCAAGTCCGGTGAACTGGAATGAGAAAACGTCACCGATCGGAATATACGCGCCAGGTTCGAGGTCCATCACATAGGGAAGCGTCTCGCCGCCCTGGACGGCGGCATCGATCCGGCCTTGCTTGAGCTGCGTCCTTGCATCGGCCGATCCTTCGGTGCCGACGAATTTGATCGGCTCACCGCCGCAATGTGCGTCGCTCCAGGCGGCAATCTCCTTCGGAAACGACGTGCGCCGGCTCGCGCCCACGGTTTTCCCGCACAGCATCGTCGGGTCCTTGAACTCCGCCGCACGCGATGTCCGGGTGAAGAAGCGCGGCCCATTGCGAAGGTAATCGACAAACGTCGCAGCATCGTGCCGGCTCGCGAAATCGGTCATTCCCGACAAGATCGCATCCACCCTCCCCGTCGCAATCGCCGGCATCATCTGGTCGAAGCTGGTTTCCTCCCAGAGGATCTTGACGCCGAGCTTGCGGCCGAGCGCCTCGCCAAGCTCGACATCGAACCCGGTTAGCGTGCTCGTCGCAGGATCGCGGAATTCCATCGGCGGATAGTTCGGCACGATGGCAACCTTGATGCTGCCCCGTTTGGCGATCTCTGGCGGCAGTTCGGCCGCCGTGGCCAAGGCGCCGGGAGCGCAGGTGAGCGCGACGGCAAGAAGATATTTTATCATGACTATCGCCCCTTCAGATGACAGCGGAGAGGAAGGATTTCGTTCGAGCTTCGCGGGGGCTTCCGAGAACGGCCGCCGCAGGCCCGGCTTCGACGATTGCGCCGTGGTCCATATAGACCACGGTATCCGCGACCTCGCGCGCAAAGCCGAGTTCATGCGTCACCACCATCATCGTCATCCCGCTGCGAGCCAATTCCTTCATGACCGACAGCACCTCGCCAACCAGTTCGGGATCGAGCGCGCTGGTCGGTTCGTCGAACAGCATCAGCATCGGTTTCATCGCGAGCGCACGCGCGATCGCCACCCGCTGCTGCTGGCCGCCGGAGAGCTGCGCGGGATAGGCATCCGCCTTCGCCGCAAGCCCGACGCGCCGCAGCAGCAACATGGCGTCCGACCGCGCGTCCTCCGGCTTGCGCCCCTGGACCTGCACCGGACCTTCCGTGATATTCTCCAGCGCCGTCTTGTGGGGGAAGAGATTGAAACGCTGAAACACCATGCCGGTCTTCAGCCGCTGCCGCGCGATCTCGCGCGGGGCCAGGCGATGCAATCGCCCGCTCACTTGGCGCACACCCAGCAGTTCGCCGTCCAGCCAGACCCCGCCGCTGTCGATCGACGTCAGCTGGTTGATACAGCGCAGTAGCGTCGTCTTGCCGGATCCAGACGCCCCGATCAGGCAAAGCACCTCGCCCGCCCGGACGTCCAGCGAAACCTGCTTGAGAGCCTGAAACTCCCCGAAGGACCTGCTGACCGAACGGATCGCGACGAGCGGGCGGGTCATCGGGTGATCTGCAATGAGCCGCGGGCGAAACGTCGCTCGAGCAGCATCTGCAGCGGCGTCAGCACAGATACGACGAGCAGATACCAGAACCCGGCGACGATCAGCAGTTCGATCACCCGCGAATTGGCGTAATAGATATTCTCGGCGTTGTGTAGCACCTCCGGATACTGGATGACGCTTGCGAGCGAGGTGGCCTTGACCATGCCGATGAATTCGTTGCCGAGCGGCGGAATCACGACCCGCATGGCCTGAGGCAGTATGATCCTGCGCAGTGCGCGCAACCGCCCCATGCCGATCGCCTGCGCGGCCTCATATTGTCCTGCGTCGACCGACAGCATGCCGGCGCGCATCACCTCTGACGTATAGGCCCCCTGGTTGATGCCGAGACCGAGAAGCGCTGATAGAAACGGAGTCATGAGGTCGACCGCCCGCCCCGACCACAGGCCGGGAATGCCGATGGTCGGAAACACCAGCGCCAGGTTGAACCACAACAGCAGTTGCAGGATCAGCGGCGTGCCCCGGAACAGCCACGTATAGCCGGCCGCGACCGACCTCAGCACCGGATTGGGCGAAAGCCTCATGATTGCGACGGCGACGCCCAAGACGATTCCGAGCGCCATCGCAAGCACCGCCATCACAATGGTGTTGACGATGCCTTCGAGGATCACCTTCGCGGTCAGGAAGCGGCCGACGTAACTCCACTCGATCTGACCGTTGGCGAACGCGCGCCCGATCGCAGCCAGAACCACGACGATCGCGGCCGCCGCGAGCCAGCGCCGCCAACGAGCCCGACGCGCCACCGTCATCCCCGAGATATCGGGGAAACCCGCCGCGAGCGTGGGCTCCGCTCTCATTGCGTGGCCGCGTTCATCAAGGGTTGGCGCACCGCGTTCGCACCCAATCCGTATTTGTCGAGAATGACCTTGTAGGAGCCGTCGGTGATCATCGCGGCGAGATGGTGCGTCACGACCTCGCGAAGCGCCGCGTCGTCCTTGCGGAACATGATGCCTTGGTAGCCGGTGGAAAACGGCTCTCCCACCACGCGGTATTTCCCGGCCTCCTGCTGCTGGGCATATGGCAGCGTCTCACTGCCCTGGACCGCCGCATCGATCCGGCCCTGCTTGAGCTGGTTGCGGACGTCGATGCTGTTCTCCCCCGGAACATACTGCACGGCGGGCCTGCCGCCGGCCTCGCAAGTGAGCTTGCTCCATTTCTCGATCTCGATTGGAAAGCTGGTGCTGCGCGTGGTTCCGACCTTCTTGCCGCAGAGATCGGTGGCCGACTGCGCGGCACTCTCCGCCAGGACGAAGAACTGCGGACCGGTCGTCAGATAGTCGATGAAATCAGCGGCCTCGCGTCGCGAGCCGCGGTCCGAAATGCCGCTGATGATGAAATCGGCGCGCCTGGTCTGCAGCGAGGGGATGAGTTCGGCGAAGGGCGTTTCGCTCCAGACGATCTTCACGCCGAGGCGTTTCGCAATCTCGCTTGCGAGATCGATATCGAGCCCGACCAGCTCATTCGTCGACGGGTCGCGGTATTCCATCGGAGCGTAGGTCGAGTTGACCGTCAGGCGAAGTTCGCCGGCCTGCTTGATCGTCTCAGGCAGTTCGGCGGCCCGTGCAGTCGCGACAGCGGCAAGGGTCGTGACCGCGACGAAGAGTGAAAAGCGTGTCATGCTGGTGTCCCGACTCCAACATTTGCATCCAAAACGACTGGCTCAACGACGCCAGCGCGTTCCGTGATGACAGTGTATTGCTCCGGCCGCCGATGCGCGGCGAAGTTGAACATCTTGTCCTTGCCCTGGCGGCAAAGATCGAGATCGATGTCGGCGACAATGACCTCGTCGGCGAGCGTCTGCGCTTCGGCGACGATGCAGCCGTTCGGGTCCACGATGCAGGAGCCGCCGATCAGTCCGGACCCATCCTCGTCGCCAGCCTTCGCCACCGCGATCGCCCAGGTCGCGTTCATGTAGGCATTGGCCTGGGTCACCAGCGTTGAATGGAAGGTGCGCAGCGCCGCATCCTCCGTGACGCCTCCGTTTGGATCGTAGGCCGCGGAATTGTAGCCGACGCAGACCAGTTCGACGCCCTGCAGGCCGAGAACGCGCCAGGACTCCGGCCAGCGCCGATCATTGCAGATCATCATGCCCATGATCGCGTGACGCCATCCCGGTCCGGCGCGAAAGGCGGGAAATCCCAGGTCGCCATAGTCGAAATAGCGTTTCTCGAGCTGCTGGTAGCGTGCACCGGCACGCGGCTCGACCGATCCCGGTAAATGCACCTTGCGATAGCGGCCGAGAATTTCACCGTCGCGATCGACCAGGATCGAGCAGTTGAAGCGGCGCCCCTCCGGTGTCATCTCGGCGTAGCCCACATAGAAGCCGATGCGCAGCGCCCGGGCGCGATCGAACAGCTGCCGTACGGCCGGATTCGGCATGCAGCGCTCGTAATAGTCATCGAGCGCCTCGCCTTCGATGAACCACCGTGGAAAGAAGGTCGTGAACGCCAGTTCAGGAAAAACCACCAGGCTTGCGCCGCGCTCGGCCGCGGTCTCCAGGAGGCGCAGCATCCGGCCAAGCGTGCGTTCTCGCGTATCAGCCTTTTGCGTCGGCCCCATCTGAGCGGCGGCGGCGCGGAGAACACGAACCAACATTGCCTCCAATCTGTGCGGATTGCTCACTCAAGAGGCGGAGAATCCGGCTCTGACAGCGCTCCAATGCATGCGTGATTACGCGGAAGCGCGGCCCCGTTTGCAATCACTCGTGCTATGATATTTTCCCTGGGACAATAACTGGTACTTATATGAACCTGCGCCAATTGGAGATCCTGCGTGCCGTCATCCGCCATCGGACCACGGTCGCAGCGGCGGACGAACTGGCCCTGTCGCAGCCGGCGATCAGCAACGCGCTGAAGGCGATGGAGGCACAGGCGGGCTTCGCGCTGTTCGAGCGTGTCAACAACCGGCTGTTCCCGACCACCGAAGCGATGGCGCTGTACAAGGAAAGCGAGGCGATTTTCGCGCTCCACGCCAAACTCGAAAATCGCGTGCGGGACTTGCGGGAGTGTCGCTCCGGACATCTGTCGATCGTCGCCACGCCGCCGCTGGCCTACAGTATCATTCCGCCCGCGTTGTCGGACTTTCTGCGCCAGCGGTCTCAGACGCGCGTGTTCTTTGATGTACGACGCTATGAAGGCATCATCGAGGGCGTGCTCAGCAGGGTCGCGGAGCTCGGCTTCGTGCTCGGCCTGTCGCACCATCCGGGCATTGCGCACGAGGTGGTCCACACCGGCGAGATGGTTTGCGTGCTGCCGCCGCAGCATCCTCTTGCCGCGCAGCCAGTCATCTCCGCCTCCGACCTCGTAGGCCTCCCTTTCATCGGACTGGAACGCGGCACCCGATTGGGCGAAGCCGTGCGTGAAAGCTTTGCGCAGGCAGGTGCACCGTTCCAGCCAACCGTCGAGGTGCGATACTGCAATACGGCCTGCGTGCTCGCGGCCGCCGGCGTCGGCGCTGCGGTCGTGGATCCGTTTTCACCGCGCCAGAGCAACAGCCAAGCCCTCATCGTCCGGCCTTTTGTGCCCAAAACAGCCGCCGTGGCCCATATGCTGTGGTCAGAAGCGGAGCCTCTGTCGCGCTTGGCCAAGGCGTTCCTGAACGAAGTTCGACAAGCGAGCCGCGTTCTCGGCCCGGTTGGCTCTTAGACTCTCAGACTCATCCCTCAATCCGCGAACAACGGGGCTCGCCCGCGGTTCGAATCCCTCCGAGCGCACCATCGCTCTCAGTGTAATGTTTCTCAGGGAGGACGGCGCTCGCAGCGGCCATGCTTTGCCGAAGCGGTTCTCGGCACACGGTGGTAACTCTGGCAGCATGAGCTGGCGACAAGCGTTTGGCGCGCGCACCGCCTCGTGAAGCGCCCCGCCTGATCCCCGACATCGCTGACGCCAAAGCATCGCGTCGCGGCGTGCACCGACAACGTCCGTCATCTCCTCCGGAACACCAACACGCCGCAGGCGGGCAGCACGACGTTGAGTGCGCCCCGCTCGGCGCGCAGTGTGCGAGCGGCATTGCCGACGTTGCTCCCGCCATAGCGATCCGAATCGGTATTGAAGATTTCCTGCCAGTTCGCATCGCCCAGGCGGCGGCTCGATAACCCATACCCGGACTTGTAAGCGGCGTTGGCGAGCGAGCCGGCGATGAAAAACTCGCCCCGGTCATCCCAGCGGTGGAAGGCGACGACGCGATTGGCGTCATGAACGATCGGCACATCGATGTTGCGGGAACGAATCGCACTATGGTTGAGACTGAGATCGATCAGGTCGCGGTAGCAGCGGAAGAGTTTGGCACCGTTCCCTGCCGCCTCACCGAGGATATCCTCGCGGTTCATCAGAAAATCACTGTAGCGATAGGGCCTCTCGGCCCCGATCTCCTCCCCCATGAAAAACATGGGCGTTCCGGCGGACAACAGCATCATCGCCGCTGCGAAGCGCACCCGTGCTTCAGCCCAGTATCGCGTGTCGCCCAGCAAGGGCGCACCGTGGACCGCGACGACGATGGTCCGCGCCGAGCCTTCGCGGTTGCCGCAATCGTCGTGCGATTCGACATAGACAATCTTGGCGCGGCTGCTTGTCTGCAGCGCGCCGGCGAAGACTGACATGGCAAGCGGCCGGCCGTCGCCGAAGCCTGCCTGCCGGAGCAGTTGGGCCTGGGCGCCGTCCTTGTATTCGATGAGATTGTGGTGGAAGTCACCATACCAGGTGGCGTCGAAACCAAGGCCGTCGCCGACCAGGCTTGGCTCGGTCAGCGCCGACCAGTCGGAGTAGTCTTCCGCCGACAGGAACAGACGCGGCTTGATCAGCCTCATTGTCCGGGTCCATTGCTTGAGGAATTTCACGCCGAAGGCGGCTGCCCGCCCGGCGTGCTTCCCGTTGGCGTGCAGTACCGGATATTGATGAATGGAGCTGGTCTGATCGAGCCGGAAGCCGTCGACATGGCACACGGTCGCCAAGAAGGCCGCGCTGGAGATGAAGAGCTGGCGCACCGCTTCCTCGTCGAACCGCGGCGCCCAGCCAGTGGAGATGTTGTCGATGTAGCCGCCGCTCGGATCGGAATAATCGGACGGCCGGCCCTCGTACCAATAGTAGATGTTGCGGGTGGGATCGTTCGAATCATAGGCCCACTCGGCCCGTTCGCCATCGGGATCGAAATGGTTGTAGCAGACGTCCAGGATCACCGCGATGCCGCGGCGATGGCAGGCCTTGACGAACATCTTGAGGCGGTCGGTGCCGCCGGCGGCTTGGTCGGTCGCCAGGAAATGCGAGGTGCCGTAGCCCCAATTGGCTCGCGTCTCGAACTCCGCAATCGGGAGCAGTTCGACCGCGTTGACGCCGAGGCGCTCCAGATGGTCGATGAAGGCGATGGCATCGTCGAGCGTGCCCGGGTCAGGCTTGCCGAAGCCAAGCGCCCCGACATGCAATTCATAGATGACCAGGTCCTCGATGCGCGTCGGCAGCGGCCGGTCCGATACGAATTCATCCGCCCAGAACGCGTCGGCACTGACGTCCTGACCCGGTCCCAGCACAACCTTCGCCGGATCGCAGACAACCGAGCAGCTCTGCGGCCCATCGAGCGCCTCGGGCGGGCCCGCATAGGCCGCACCGTCAGGATCGAAATCGCCGGCCCCGATCTGCATCAGCGACCAGAGATCGGTGCGGTAGGCGACCGAACCATCATCCTTCGTGATCCGGAACATGTAGGGCGTGCCGACCATCGCCGCGAAATCCGCCAGCGCCGGGTCGTCCGCCGGGCCGGCGCGCCAGATACCGGCGTCGCCGCGGGTCATGCCGATGGTTTTCACTGCACCAGTGCCGTCGTCCGCGACATAGCCGATGGCGGGGTCCGCCAGAACGAGGGCTATGCCGCGCGCGTTCGGCGCCCAGACAGCGAAGCGGATCCCATCTTGGCCGCTCGGCCCCGGAGTCCGATTAGCGCCGAGGCGGCCGCACCATGTCAGGAAGTAAGATTGTTCTGGGGTCCCCTGTTGCAGCACAAAGCCGCGTTCACGTCTCGTCGAGTTTTCGTCGTCGACCTCGGCCGCAACGGCCCAGCGGTTCAACCCGGCGGGCCCATCGAGGAGGATGCCCCAGCGAAAATTCCTCCCAATTTGTCCGCTGTCGAACGAAACCTCGGCGCGGAAGACCGGCCGGCCATCCCGTTCGAGCGCCGGCCGCATCGGCATAACTATCCATTCGTCTGAGCTTCGCCCCTCGGCGTCCCAGCTCCCGCATAGCCGGACATTCTCAAAGCCGATCGAGGCTAGTCCTGGCCCGAAAATGAACTGGACGATCTCTGGCACACTGGGCTCCAAGGCTTGGCGGCGAGGACGCCTCGCCCCACGCAAGATAGGCCTTGAGCAGGCTAATGTGTAGCGAACTCTCCTTCCAGGTCGGATCCGAAAAACGCTTGTCGCCCGCCTTCGGTGCGCGTTCGGATTTGCCGGCGACGATGGCGCCGAGTTCACCGACGAAGGAGAGCCACTGTTCAGTTGCGACCTTCGGCTCGTTCATCACCGCCTTGAACAGGATGCCGGCGCTGTCGAGCAGATCCTGGCCTTGAATGCCGACGAGCGGATTGAGCGCCAGCGTATTTCGGGATGCCGCTTCCGATAGTTCCGGCGTCGCCGGGCTCCGATCGTCCGATCTCATGGTCGCGCTCCCGCTGCTGGAATGAGAAGCGCCAGTGTCTCGGCGATCAGCGCGGGCTTCTCGGCCCCCTCCACTTCCAGCGTGTTCTGGGTCTTCATGACGACCTGTCCGCCGTCCCGCGGCTCGATCCCGGCGAGCACCACGCGCAGCCGTACGCGCGCGCCAGCCGGCACCGGCGCGAGAAAGCGGACCTTGTCAATCCCGTAGTTCAAACCGGCAGCGGCGTCGGCAGGGCTCCGAACGCGGGTTAACGGCGGTATTCAGCTTGCGAGAAGTCTGATTCGATTGTGTGGCCCTTGATTCGGAGCCACGCATGAGCCTGACCGACCTGCTTCTCCCCGAAAAATCGCGTCTTCGGGTTCTGCTCGAC
>Ga0268264_10000376_pt1 | contig 65554 bp, 66 predicted proteins | sample KBSSwiS32_FD_190357 | JGI IMG/M metagenome (GOLD analysis project Ga0268264, IMG submission 190357) | Switchgrass rhizosphere microbial communities from Kellogg Biological Station, Michigan, USA - KBS Switchgrass S3-2 (SPAdes) (version 2) | ecosystem: Host-associated > Plants > Roots >... | reverse complement strand
CGCTCTTCGCCAACATGGCGGCGAGCCTGATCAAGCACGAGCAGATCGTCACCACCCTGCCCAAGGCCAAGGAGCTGCGGCCGGTGGTGGAGAAGCTGGTGACGCTGGCCAAGCGCGGCGATCTGCACGCCCGCCGCCAGGCCATCGCCCAGGTCCGCGACAAGGACCAGGTCTCCAAGCTGTTCGCCGTGCTCGGCCCCCGCTACGCCGAGCGCCGCGGCGGCTATCTGCGCGTGCTCAAGGCCGGCTTCCGCTATGGCGACAATGCGCCTCTGGCGGTGATCGAGTTCGTCGACCGCGACGTGTCCGAAAAGGGCAAGGACTCCGGTCCGGTCGAGGGAAGCTTCGCCGACGCCTGACGGCCGCCTGGAGCGGGATGCGAAAATGTGGATACCGGTTTTTCGCGTCAATCCCGCTCTAAACGATTAGAATCGAACCATCGAGAAGGCCCGGGAACCGCTTCCGGGCCTTCTTCGTTTGACCAACTAGTTTCGATATGCGTTAAATATTGTGAGATAATGCAACAAGGAGCTCCGCCATGGCCGACGACTGGCGTCCCGCACTGACCCCCGCCGTCTTCTACAAGAATCCCAAGGCCGCCCTGGCCTGGCTGGAGAAGGCGTTCGGCTTCGAGCTGTTCATGTTGCTGGAGGATGGCGACGGCAATGTCGCCCATTCCGAGATGCGCTACGGGACCGGCGTGGTGATGGTGGGCTCCGAGTGGAGCGACGACCACCGCAGCCCGGCGAACGTCGGCGGCAAGAACACCCAGAGCGTCCATATCGGCGTCGCCGAGGACATCCAGGCCCATTGCGCCCGGGCCCGGGCCGCCGGCGCGGAAATCCTCATGGAGCCGGCCTACCAGTTCTACGGCGCCTCCACCTATCGCTGCCGCGATCCGGAAGGCCACATCTGGACCATCGCCCAGCAGGTGAAGCAGGTCAGCCGCGAGGAGGCCGAAGCGGCGTCCGGGCTGAAGATCACGGGTTGGGTCTAGGGATGGCTGATTCGTCGCTCCACTTTCCTCCCCTGTCGCGAAGACGACGGGGGAGGGGGACCATTCGCCAAAGAGCGGATGGTGGAGGGGGCGAGGGACGGGGCGCGAGCCTGAGCCGCGGCCGCCCCCTCCGTCACGCCCTCTTCGGGGCGCGCCACCTCCCCCGTCGTCTTCGGGACAGGGGAGGAAAGGCCCGCTTCAACCGCGCCGATGCCTGAACACCCCCTCGATCGCACGCTCGCAGCCCTCGCCGACCCGCATCGGCGCCGCGCCGTGGAGCTGCTGGGCGCGCGCCCTCGTGCCGCCGGCGAGCTCGCCCGCGACCTGGGCCTGACGCCTCCCGCCATGAGCCGCCACCTCAAGGCTCTGCGCGACAGTGGCCTCGTCGAGGAGTCGCATCCGGCCTTCGACGCCCGGGTGCGGATCTACGCCCTGCGCGCCGAGCCCATGGGCGAGCTCAAGCGCTGGCTGGAAGCGGCCGAGGCGCTGTGGAGCGACCAGCTCGCCGCCTTCAAGCGTCACGTGGAGGGGCCGTGACCTCCCGCGTCTACGTCGCCCTGCGCGTCCAGGCTCCGGCGGAGCGCTGCTTCGCCGCCTTCGTGCAGGAGATCGGCGCCTGGTGGCGGCCGAACCACCTGTTCCAGACCACGCCGCGCGATCCGGGCCGGCTCGCCTTCGAACCGAGGCAGGGCGGGCGCCTCACCGAGACCCTGGCCAACGGCAAGGTGTTCGAGATCGGCCGCATCCTCGCCTGGGAGCCGCCGGGCCGGCTGGTGTTCTCCTGGCGCCAGGCGAGTTTCCCGCCGGATCTTCGGACCGAGGTGGAGGTCCGCTTCGAGACCGCCGGGCCCGAAACCCGCGTCAGCGTCGAGCACCGCGGCTTCCACCAGGTCCCGGCCGGCAACGCCGCCCGCCACGGTTTTCCCGACCATGCCCTGCTCATGCGCCTGGCCGAATGGTGGCGCGATCTGCTGGCCGCGTTCGCCCGCGACGCCGCGCCTTAGGCTCAGGTGCGCCCTCAGCCCGCGAACTTGCGGGTCAACGGTCCCAGGGTGTCGATCAGCTTGTCCGGCAACTGGTTTGCGGAATGCTGGGTCATCGTCACCCCCGCGATCCCCAGCGCCCGCAGCTTGGTCAGGTGCGCCTCGACGTCCGCTTCCGATCCGACGATCACATAGGTCTTGGCGAACCAGAGCGCGGCCTCGTCGGTCACCCGGTGGTCGACCGCCGCCGTCGCCTCGGCGATGTTCGCCGCGTGGCCGAGATCCCCCGCCGCGCCCATCACATGGTCGCCGATCAGCGGCGCCGGCAGCCCCGCCTCCTCGAAGATGCCGGGGCCCTCCAGTTCGGCCAGGCGGATGCAGGCGGTCTTGAACTGCCGGCTCACCCGCTCCAGGTCGTCGACGAGCGCGCCCGTCGTATAGACATGGACCGGCGGCGCCTCGCGGCCGGCCTCGGCCGCCCCGCGCCGCACGTGCTCCAGCTTCCGGGCCACATTGCCCATCATGATGATCACCCCGTCGGCGATGGCGCCGGCCATCGCCAGCGTCTTGGGGCCGGACCCGGCGATGTAGATCGGCGCCGGGTTGTGCGCCCCGCGCAGCTTCGCCTCGAAGTCGCCGAACGCCACCCCGTCCCCGGCCATCAGCCGCCGGAGCCGCTCGACCCCTTCGGCCATCTGCCGGAGATTGGAGTTGCGCATGCCGTCGAAGCCGATGGCGCTGTCGCCCGCGCCCAGCCCCAGGAGGAACCGGCCCGGCGCGGCCTCCGCCACGGCGCGCGCGGCCGAGGCCGTCACCGTCACGTGCCGGCTGACGAGATTGGTGACCGTGGGCCCGATCTGGATGCGGTCCGTGGACACCGCCACCGCGCCCAGCGTCGTCCAGACCTCCCGGTAGTTGAGGTGGGAATCGGGGAACCAGGCGGCGTCGAACCCCGCCGCCTCCGCCCGGCGGACCAGGCCGACCACGTCCCTGATCGGATGGGTGGCCGGCACCCGCACGCCAAATCGCATGGTCATTCCCTCCTCGGATACCGGACTACGACTACCCCCGCAGCCATCCCGGCCAAAGCATCATGTCCGCGGCGGAGCGCCAGGCTCCAACAGAGGCCGCCGCGCCGGCATGACAGATGTAATCCGCACGCCATCTTTCAGCCCGAAACCTTCGCAAAGTCCGCGCGTTCCCGGACATCCTCGGAGAGTCCATGCGCGAGCATCGCGTCCTGATCCCCGCCCTCGTCCTGCTGGCGGCCTGCTCGGATCCCGCCAGCAACAGCAAGGCCCAGCCGGCGCTGGCCCAGCCCACGCGCGCCGTCCCCGCCAGCGCGCTTTCCATGAAGCAGTCCTTCGCGCCGGTGGTGAAGCGGGCCGCGCCGGCGGTGGTCAACATCTCCTCCAAGCGCCTGGTGCGCCAGCAGGCCGACCCGTTCTGGCAGATGTTCGGCATGGGCGCGCCACGCGACCGCGTCGAGGGCTCCCTGGGCTCCGGCGTTATCGTCCGGTCCGACGGAGTCATCGTCACCAATAACCATGTGGTGGAGGGCGGCCAGGAGATCACAGTGGCCCTGGCCGACCGCCGCGAGTTCCCCGCCAAGGTGCTGCTCGCCGACCCCCGCACCGACCTGGCCGTCCTGAAGATCGAGGTCGGCGCCGAGCGCCTGCCAGTGCTGCCGATCGACGACACCGGCGAGGCCCAGGTGGGCGACTTGGTGCTGGCCATCGGCGATCCGTTCGGCGTCGGCCAGACGGTGACCAACGGCATCATCTCGGCCCTGAACCGCACCGCCGACCCCAGCGGCGACGCCGCCTCCAGCTACATCCAGACCGACGCGGCGATCAATCCAGGCAACTCGGGCGGGGCGTTGGTGGACATGGACGGCGACCTGATCGGGGTGAACAGCTTCATCCTCTCGCGTTCGGGCACCTCGTCCGGCGTCGGCTTCGCGGTCCCGGCCAACATGGTCAAGCGGGTGGTGGAGGCGGCGGCCGGCGGCGGCCACGCCGTGGTCCGGCCCTGGCTCGGCGCGCGCACCCAGTCCGTCACCGCGGAGATCGCCCGCACCCTCGGCATGCCCGCGCCGGTGGGCGCGCTGGTGGCCGATATTTGGCCGGGCGGGCCGGCGCAGCGGGCGGGCCTGCGTTCGGGCGACGTGATCGTCTCCGTGGACGGCCAGCCGCTCACGGACGGCTCGGGCCTCAACTACGCCATCGGCGCGCACCGGCCGGGCGACGCCATCCGCCTGGGCGTGCGCCGCGGCGGCGGCGAGCTGGCCCTCGATATGCGCGCCGAGCCGCCACCCGCGGTCCCGGCCAAGGACGAACGCACCATCACCGGCCGCAATCCCTTCGACGGGGCGACGGTGGTCAATCTGTCGCCGGCGGTGGCTGACGAGTTGGGCGTCGACCCCTTCGCCGCCAAGGGCGTGCTGATCACTGGCATCAGCCGCGGCTTTGCGCTCAACGCCGGCTTGCGCCCCGGCGACCTGGTCCGCTCCGTGAACGGCCGCGCCATCGCCACCACCCGCGACCTGGCCGCAGCCACCGCCGGAACCGGTGACACCTGGCGCGTCACCATCGTCCGCGCCGGCGAGGAGATCACCGCGACCTTCCGGTCGTAGGCAGGGCGTCAAGAGATTGGCGGGTGCGAAAAAGTTGCCAATATGTTCGCTTCGCGCTAGTCTGTCGTAACGGCTGAAGGGTTGTCGCTTCGCCCCAGGGACGTTTACCGGTCAGCACCCCGGTAAAGCCCTACGGGCGACAGAATAACCGAACAACATATTGAAAAAATTAATAAATTCCGCTCCCCTCCAGTGGTTTACCGCCAGTCGGATTCTCACGACCAACCGAAAGGCGCCCGCCCGGCCGGTCAACGCCTTCCGGGGTCCGCCAATGATGTAAGCTCATTCCCATGGCCGACCTCTTCGAAGCCGCCGGGCTGACCCCCCAGGCGCCAGCCCCGCTCGCCGACCGGCTGCGCCCGCAGCGGCTGGACGAGGTGGTGGGCCAGGACCATCTCCTGGGCCCGGAGGGTCCGATCCGCCGGATGGCCGAGGCGCGCCGGCTGGCCTCGATGATCCTCTGGGGGCCGCCCGGCACCGGCAAGACCACCATCGCCCGGCTGCTGGCCAAGGAGGCCGGCTATGAGTTTCAACAGCTTTCGGCGGTCTTCTCCGGCGTCGCCGACCTGAAGAAGGCCTTCGAGACCGCGCGCGGGCGCCGGGCCGCCGGCCAGTCGACCCTGCTCTTCGTCGACGAGATCCACCGCTTCAACCGCGCCCAGCAGGACGGCTTCCTGCCGTTCGTGGAGTCCGGCGTCGTCACCCTGGTGGGCGCCACCACCGAGAACCCGTCCTTCGAGCTGAACGGCGCGCTCCTGTCCCGCTGCCAGGTCTTCGTGCTCAAGCGGCTGGACGACGCCGCCCAGGAGAGCCTGCTGCAGAAGGCCGAGGCCGCCGAGGGCCGGGACCTGCCGCTGGAGCCCGACGCCCGAGGCGCCCTGGTCGCTCTGGCCGACGGCGACGGCCGCTACCTGCTCACCCTGGCCGAGACCCTGTTCAACATCGCCTCGGCTCAGCCGCTCTCCACCCGCCAGCTGGGGGAGGTGCTGCAGAAGCGCAGCCCCGCCTACGACAAGGACCGGGAAGAGCACTACAACCTCGTCTCCGCGCTGCACAAATCCATCCGCGGCTCCGACCCGGATGCCGCGCTCTACTGGCTGGCCCGCATGCTGGCCGGCGGCGAGAACCCGCTGTTCATCGCCCGGCGCCTGGTCCGCGCGGCGGCGGAGGACATCGGCGAGGCCGACCCCATGGCCCTGGTCCTCGCCAATGCGGCCAAGGACACCTACGACTTCCTGGGATCGCCCGAGGGCGAGATCGCGCTGGCCCAACTGGTCATCCACCTGGCGGCGGCCCCCAAGTCCAACGCCGTCTACACCGCCTTCAAGGCCGCCCAGGCCGCGGCGCGCGAGACCGGCTCGCTCATGCCGCCCTCGCATATCCTCAATGCGCCCACCCGCCTGATGAAGGACCTGGGCTACGGCAAGGGCTATGCCTACGACCATGACCAGGAGAGCGGCTTCTCCGGCCAGAACTACTTCCCCGACGGCATGGAGCGGCGGGTCTTCTACGCCCCCGCCGGGCGCGGCGCGGAGGCGCGCGTGAAGGAGCGGCTGGAGTTCTGGGCCGCCGAGCGCGCCAAGCGGGGGAACGGGTGAGGGCCGCCCAGGCGACCAAGGCCGCCCGTGAGCTCCAGCCCGTCCGCCTCAGCCCCGAGGAGGTGGCGTTCGTCCGGTCCCTGGTGCTCTACGAGGACGCCGACATCCTGGCGCTCGCCAAGCCCGCCGGCCTCTCCAGCCAGGGCGGCCGCGGCCAGGTCCACACCCTCGACGAGCTGCTCTGGGCCTTCGCCAAGCCGGGCAAGGCCCGGCCCCGCCTGATCCACCGCCTGGACCGCGACACCTCCGGCCTGATCCTCTCGGCCAAGACCAAGCCGGCCGCAGGATTTCTCGGCAAAGCCCTGATGAAGCGAAAGGTTTTCAAGACCTACCGCGCCATCGTCGCCCCCGGGCCGCCGGACCCGCCGCAAGGGCTGGTCGACCTGCCGCTGCGCCGTGAGGAGGTCGGCCGGGAGGCCTACATGCGCGTCTGCGCCGAGGGTCACCCGGACGCCGAGGCCGCCCGCACCCGCTACCGCACGGTCGCGAAGGGCCCCGCCGCCGCGCTTTTGGAGCTCGAACCGGAGACCGGCCGCATGCACCAGATCCGCGCCCACCTGGCCGCGCTGGGCCGTCCCATCGCCGGCGACGCCCGCTACGGCGGCGCCCTGGCGCTGGCCGGCCAGCGGGTCCCGCGGCTGATGCTGCATGCGCTCGCCCTGCGCTTCCCGCACCCCGCCGGCGGCGAAAAGCGGCTCGAGGCGCCGGTTCCCGCCGACATGGCCGGCTTGATCGCGACGCTGGGGCTGGGCTGATGCGGAACGGCGCCCCACGTTCGCCCGTTTCCCATGGCAAAGGTCGGAACCACAACGGTTTTCGGCCCGGAGCGAAACCCCGATGATCCGCCTGATCGCGCCCCTCGCCGCCGCCCTTGCGCTCTGCGCCTGCGCTTCCGCCCCCACCCTCTACCAGCCCGCGGCCGGGCCGCAGTCTGTGGGCTTTTCCGACGTGCGCATCGAGAGCGACCGCTATCGCGTCACCTTCCGCGGCGGCCCCGGCGCGCCGCCCGAGCAGGTCTCCGACTACGCCCTGCTGCGCGCCGCCGATCTCGCCCTGGAGCAGGGCTATGACTGGTTCCGGGTCACCGACCGCTCCATGGGCCGCATCGGCCGCGACAACGGCCCGCGCCTGTCGATCGGCACTGGCAGCGCCAGCTATGGCCGCCACTCCGCGGTGGGCGTCGGGCTCGGGACCAGCTTCGACCTCGGCGGCGGCCCGTCGCTCGCCCAGACCATCGAAGTCCTGATGGGCAAGGGCCCGCCCCCGCGCGACCCCGACGTCTATGTCGCCCGCGAGGTCCGCAAATCCGTGGGCGCGCGGATTTAGCGCGCGCGCTTCCCCGCGGAGCTGCGCCGTCGCATAAGGGGGCATGCTCAATCTTCTGCTGGTGGCCGCCGGAGGCGCAACGGGCGCGGTGGCGCGCTATCTCCTCGGAGCGCAGACCCTGCGCGCCTTTGGGTCCGGCTGGCCGTACGGCACCTTCGCCGCCAACGTCATCGGCGGCTTTCTGATGGGCGGGCTCGTGGGCTATCTGGCCCATCGCGGCGGCCCGGACCAGGAGCGGCTTCGCCTGCTGCTGGGCGTGGGGGTCCTGGGCGGCTTCACCACCTTCTCGGCCTATTCCCTGGAGGTGGCGCGGATGATCGAGACCCATCGCTATGTCGAGGCGGCCGCCTATGGCGCGGGCTCCGCCGTCCTCGCGGTGACGGTCCTGTTCGGCGGCATCATCCTGGCGCGATGGATCTTCGCATGAAGGAGGTCCAGACCCTCACCGTCAGCGCCGACGAGGCCGGCGTGCGCCTCGACCGCTGGTTCCGCCGTCGCTGGCCGCACCTCGGCCAGGGCCAGCTGCAGAAGCTGATCCGCTCGGGCCAGGTACGGGTGGACGGCGCCCGCGCCAAGGCCGACGCGCGCCTGGAGGCCGGCGCGATCGTCCGCGTGCCGCCGCTGCCCGATGCGGCGACCGAGGCCGCGCGTCCCCGTGAGCTCGATCCGCGCGATGCGGCCTTCGCCAAGTCCCTGGTGCTCTACGAGGACGACGAGGTCCTGGCCCTCAACAAGCCCGCCGGCCTGGCCGTCCAGGGCGGCACCAAGACCCACCGCCACATCGACGGCTTCCTGGGCGCCTGGGGGGAGGGGCTGGAGCGCCCGCGCCTGGTCCACCGGCTCGACCGCGACACCTCCGGCGTGCTGGTGCTCGGCAAGTCGCCGCAGGCGGCGGCGCGCCTCTCCGGCGCCTTCGCGCGCCGCCGGGCCGAAAAGACCTACTGGGCCATCGTCGCCGGCTTTCCCAAACCGGGGGAGGGGATCCTCGAGCTGCCGCTGGTCAAGCGCGGGATAGGCGACCGCGAGCTGATGGTCCCCGCCGAGCCCAAGGAGGCGCGCGCCGAGCCGGCCGAGACCGAGTTCGTCACCCTGGCCCGCGCCGGTCCGCGCGCGGCGTGGATGGCGCTGCGCCCGCGCACCGGCCGCACGCACCAGCTGCGCGCCCATATGAAGGCCATGGGCCATCCGATCCTGGGCGATCCCAAGTACGGCGACGAAGCCTCGCGCGAGCTCTCCGGCGACCTGAAGCTGCAGCTCCATGCGCGCCGCCTCGTCCTGCCGCACCCTTCACGCGGGACGTTGATCCTCGAAGCGCCGCTCAGCCCCGAGATGCGCGCCGGCTTCGAGCGCTTCGGCTTCGATGAGCACGAGGCCGACCCGGAGCCCTTCGGCCGCAAGCGGCGCTAGCTCAGGCCGCGACCATCGCCGCGAGCTTCATCACGGTGTTCCAGTTGCGCCCGGTGCCGCCCGCGCCGAGATGCTTCTCCATCAGCGCCGGCGTCAGCTTCGAGCGACCGATGCCGTCCGGAAACACGATGTAGACCTCGCGCCCGTGCGCCTGCAGTCGCTCGCGACCGGGGATCGCCGCCTGGAGCGCCGCCACCTTCGCCGCCGAGGGCGCCTCTTTCAGGAACATCACCAGCAGGTGGCCGGGATCGGCTTTCGCCTCGTCCGGAAACGGATTGTGCGCCACCACGCCCGCCCAGTCCGCCGCCGAGCGCACCCGCACCGCCACGCGGCGGCCCAGCAGCCGTTCGAGGTCATCCTCCAGGCGCGCCTCCAGCGCCGCGCCGGCGAGATCCGCGCTCTCGAACACCGCATTGCCGGACTGCAGCAGGGTGCGTGGGTTCCCGAACCCGAGCTCCACCAGCCGCGTCTTCAGCGCCGGCATGGCGACCTGGGTCTTGCCGCCGACGTTGACGCCGCGCAGCAGGGCGATCTGGAGGCTCATCCCCTCCGCATAGCGCGCGCAGCGGCGCTCAGACCAGACCAGTCGTCGGCTTCACCGCCCCGCTGTCGGGGAAGACGGTCGTGTCGAGCGCCCGTCGGTCGACGCCCAGCTGGTCGAGCAGCACCCCCTTGAACAGTCCGCGCATGTCGAGCGTGGGCGCCACGTCGCGGTTCTCGAACAGGGCGGCGGCCTTCAGCGTCGGCCAGTCGCCGATGACGCCTCCCGGCGTCAGGCCCCCGCCGAGCACGAGGGCGGTGGAGGCGGTGCCGTGGTCGGTTCCGCCGGTGCCGTTCACCCGCGCCGTGCGGCCGAACTCGGTGGCGACCAGCACGACGGTGTCGCGCCAGTCGGGGCCGAGGCCGGTCTGGACGCCGTTCAGCGCCGCGTCGAGATAGCCCAGCCGGTTGGCGAGCTGGCCCTGGGCTGCGCCCTGGTTGGCGTGGGTGTCGAAGCCGTCGAGGGACAGGGCGGCGATCTGCGGGCCGCCGGGCGCGCGCATGAAACCGGCCAGGGTCGCGCCCAGCTTGCGCGCCGCCTCGCGGCCCTGGCGGACATAAGGCGCGGCGGATCCCCCAGGGTCGGACATGGCCGCGGCGGCAGCACCCGCCGGCGCGGCGGCAAGCCCGCTCGCCGCCGCCTGCGCCATGGCCTCGGTGGCCAGGCCGCGGGCCAGCGCCGGGCCCAGCACCGGATCGTCCTTGTAGAGGTCCTGCAGGAGGGCCGGCAGGCGCGTCGAGCCATCCACCCCCTTGCCCGGCGACCAGGAGCCGGCGGGCGCTTCGCCGCGCAGGATCAGGGGGGCGGTGGCCCCGACCGACAGGGCCTCGACCTTGCGCTGCGCCGACAGGCTCTGGACCGCCCGGTTCAGCCAGCCGCTCGCTGCGCCATAGACGCCGGCCGCGCCGGACTCCAGGACGTCCTGGGCCTCGAAGTGCGAGCGCGCCCGGTCGGGGGTGGCCACGGCGGGGACGATGCGGGCCTGGCCGGCCATGGCCAGGGCATGCACGGCGCCCAGCGCCGGATGCAGGCCGAACGTCCCGTCGAGCTTCAAGGCCTCGTCGCCCAGGGCGATCGACCCCCGCAGGCCGGCGTAGGCCGGATCGCCCAGCGGCGGCGCGACGGAGAGCCCGTCCATGCCGCCCCGGCAGATCACCACGATCAGTTTGCGACGTGAGAGGTCGGCTTCGGAGGCGGCGAAGGCCTGGCGGGCCAGGAACTGCAGCGAAAGGCCGAAGCCCGCGGCGGCGGCGAGCGTCCGGCGACGGTCCAGGAGAGGCGCGCTCATCGACGTTGAAACTCCGGGCTCATCAACAACAGGGCGAAGGCCTCGGGCCGCGATTCCGCCCGGGCCACCGCCGTGGCGGTGGCGGGCCGCAGGCGCGCCCCCAGCGCCGCCATGGCGAGCTCGCGCGGATCGCGCTCGCCGACCACTGCGGCCGAGAAGGCCTGCGCCCAGATCATCCGCTTGACGATGGCGTCGGGCGCCGTCCAGCTGGCGATGTCCTCCGGCCAGCCCTTGGGCGACGGGGCGGAGAAGGCCTTCTGCCCCATGCCGTTCAACGTGCGGGCGAGGAGCCCGGCGTCGCCAGGCGCGCCGCCGGCGGTCCGCCAGCTCGAAACCACGAACTCGTAGGGCGTCTTAAACTTGGCGGGCGCGGGGTCCCAGGCCTCCGGCGCCGTGACCAGCGCCTCCGCTACCCGGTCGAGCCGCCCGCCGCCCTCCGCCCAGCTCCGCTCCAGGCGCGCGACCAGGGCGGGATCGGGATCGTCGGCGGTGAAATGGCGGGCGATCTTCGTGCAGAGGAAGCGGGCGGTCTGCGGCTTGCGGGCCAGGTCGGCCAGGATCGCCTCGCCCTGACCGCGTCCGGCCTCGCCGTAGCGCACGCCCATCACCGTGCGCGCGCCGGGCTCATGGGCGGCGGCGCGGAACACCGGCGCCCCGGTCTGCTCCGGGCCTTCGCGCGGCCCGCCGATGCTGACGCCGGTGAGCGCGCGGGCGAACTCGGTCACGTCGGCCTGGCCATAGCCGCCGTCGACCCCCACGGTGTGCAGCTCCAGGATCTCCCGCGCCAGGTTCTCGTTCAGGCCGACGGGACGTTCCGGCCCCGCCGAGGCGCGCCGGAAATAGGTCGCAGCCCGGCTGTTGGGTCCTACCGACTGCGCCTGGTCCAGGTAGAGCAGCATGCCCGGATGGGTCTCGGCGGCGATCAGCAGGTCCTCGAAGCGGCCGAACACGTGCGGGCGGATCGCCTCGGTCTCGAACGGGCCGACCACGGCGGCGGTCGCCAGCTTGACCGCCGAGACGGTGAAGTGGTTGGCCCAGAACAGCGCCCAGCGCTCACGAAAGGCCGCGTCCGTGGTCGCGCCAAGCCGCACACGGCCGAGGAAGTCGGTGGCCGTATCGTCGCGCAACATCCGCTGGGCGGCCTTCACCGGATCGCGGGCGTCGGGGGCGGCGTCGTCCCGCGCCTCGCGCCGCATCTGGCGCAGCTCGCGCAGGCCCGCGACGCGCTGGGCGGAGGTTTCGCCGTTGGTCTGCGGCTGGTCGGCGCCGGCCGGCCGGATCTGGGCGCGGAGGTAGCCTTCGGGATCGGATTTCGCCTGGGCGATCTCGCCGGCCCTGGCCCCCAGGCCGAAGCGGGTGACGGCCAACGCCGCCTTCAGGTCCCTGTCGATCAAGGCCCGGGCCTCCTTGCGAAAACGTCCCGTCGCCCCCATTGCACGCCCAGCGCCCGGCGTTTCCGTCGTCGGGCGCGCAGGAGGCCGAATGCAGCGTGGGTTCAAGGAGCCGGGCGACAAGCCCCGGCGGTTCTACAAGGTGGTGGAGACGGCGCCGGCCGAGGGCGGCTTCGCGGTGCTGCTGGACGGCCGGCCGGTGCGCACGCCTGGCGGCGCGCGCCTGCTGCTGCCCACCGCCGCCGTGGCCGCCCAGGTCGCCGGGGAATGGTCCGGGCAAGGTCCTCGCCTCGAGATGGGCGCGATGCACGCCACGCGGCTCGCCAACACCGCCATCGACGCCATCCCGGCCGCCCGCGAGGCCACCGCCCAGTCGGTGGCGGACTTCGCCGCCACCGATCTCGTCTGCTACCGCGCCGAGGCCCCGCAGGCCCTGGTCCGTCGTCAGGCCGAGCACTGGGACCCGCTGCTGGAGCGCGCGCGTGCGGAGGAGGGGCTGGTCTTCGTCCGCGCCGCCGGGATCGTCCACGAGGCCCAGCCGGACGAGACCCTGGCGCGCATCCGCGACCTGGCGCTGGCGCAGGACGACTTCCGCCTGGCGGGCCTGGCGTTCGGCGCCGCGCTGTTCGGCTCGGCGGTGCTGGCGGTCGCAGCCCTGCGCGGATGGACCTCCGCCGAGGCGGCCTTCGACCTCTCGCGGCTGGATGAGGCCTGGCAGGAGGATCAGTGGGGCGTCGACGAGGAGGCCGCCCAGCGCACCGCCCGCCTGCGCATCGAGGCCCGCATGCTGGGCCGCTGGTTCGAGGGCCTGGGCTGACCCGAAGATCGGCCGCCGTCACGGAACGAGCCCCTGTCGCCGCCGTTACCCCGCAAAGGCGAAACCGCGCCTGCGACAAGGGAGAAGAGGTCATGCCCGACAGATGGAACGATCCCCGTGACGAGCGTTGGCGGCGCGAGGCGCGCTATCGCCAGGAGCACTACAGCCGCGACGAACGCAGCGACGTCGACGACAATCCAGATTACCTCACCGGGCCGTTGGAAGGCCGCACCTTCCGCAGCCATGAGCACGACGCCGACTGGGACGGGGCCTACAACCAAGGCTCCTACGACGACCCCTACTACGCCAGCGGCCCGCCCGACCCGGTCCGCCATGACCGCGGCCCGGTCTACGGCGACCGCGGCTATTCCGGCCCGCCCGATCCGCGCCGCGTCGGCGGCTACACCCGCTCGCCGCCCTACGGCGGCGTGCGCGCCTCAGGCGGCCAGACCTACCGCGACTACGGTGGCTACGTCGCGCAGGAGCCGCGCGGTCAGCGTCCCGGCCAGTACGCCGACTTCGGCTTCGGCCACGACGTCAACCCGGCCGCGCGCCGCGAAGACCTGCGCGAGCGGGACCGCCATGAGGACGGTCGCGGCTTCTTCGACCGGGCGGCCGGTCGGGTGGCTTCCTGGTTCGGCGGCGACGGCGAGCACCGCGCGGGCGCGCCCTCGCACGGCCATCGCGGCAAGGGCCCCCGCGGCTATCGCCGTTCCGACCAGCGGATCAGCGACGATGTCCATGACGCGCTCACGGACGACCCCTATCTGGACGCCACCGAGGTCACCGTGGCCGTTTCATCCTGCGAGGTGACCCTTTCCGGCGTCGTTGCGGACCGCGAGGCCAAGCACCGGGCCGAGCGGATCGTGGAGCGGATCAGCGGCGTCGACCATGTGCAGAACAATCTGCGCATCGGCCAGGTGCAGGGGACGAAGCCGTTCACCGGCGGCAACCCGCTCACCAACCCCGGCCGCGGCTTCGGCGACAGCGTGCTGGAAGCCCAGGCCAAGGGCGAAACCCCGCGCTCGATCGACGACGACGACCGGCGCAATTGACGCATCGGGCCGCCGCCCAGGCCTTGGGTGGCGGCCCACTCCCGCCTTCGTACGGAGGCTCGGCCGGCGATCCGGCTAGGCCGCGATTCGCGAATTGTCACCGCGCCCCAGGGGGTCCCTCAGCGGCGCGCCGTCCGGCACGAACTCCAGCGACACCGAGTTGATGCAGTAGCGCAGGCGCGTGGGCGCCGGCCCGTCGGGAAACACGTGGCCCTGGTGGGAATCGCAGCGGGCGCAGCGGGTCTCGATCCGCACCATGCCGTAGCTGACGTCCTTCACCGCCTTGACGTTCGCCTCGTCGATCGGCGCGTAGAAGCTGGGCCAGCCGGTGCCGCTCTCGAACTTGGTGTGAGCGCGGAACAACGGCAGGCCGCACAGGCGGCAGCAGTAGACGCCGTCCTCCTTGTTGCCCAGCAGGCCGCCGCAGAACGGCGCCTCCGTCCCGTGGCGCAGCAGCACCTCGGCCTCCTCGTGCGTCAGCCCCGCCTCCAGGCGCTGGCGCTCCTCGGCGCTGGGCGGGGTGAGGTCGTAGGCGGCGGGGGAGAGGGCTGGCTGGCTCATGCCGGCAATTTAAGTCCGCGGCGTTCGATACGCCATAGGCCGCACTACGCCGGCAGCGTCACCTGTTCCTCGACGATCATCGAGCGGATCGAGGCGCGGTCCATGAACCTGGCCTCGTCCTCGGCGATCAGTTCCTTCTTCTCGGCGGCGATCAGGGCGGAGGTCTGCTTCAACGCGTCCCAGTCGTCGAACCAGCATTCGGTGACGCAGTCGAACTCCGGCTCCGGCGCACCCTTGCGGCGGTGCACATAGTTGCGCGCGTGCTTGCGCATCAAGGGCAGGTGCTCGAGCGACAGCGGCACGTGGACGATCTCATAGTGCGCCTTGAAGGCTTCCAGCGTCAGGTCGCTGCGGCGCTTGATGAAGAACATCACCTTGATCATGCGGCTCCTCCCGGAAGGCGCGTCGAGGCGCCTTTTGAATCACCTTAGCCCGGGAAGAACTTGAAGTAAGGCTCGGCCTCGGCCAGCACCCGCGCGAACGAGGCCCGCGCCTTCAGCCGCTCGAAGTAGGCGGCCGTGCCGGGGTGATCGGACCCCAGGGGAACCACCCGATCGCCGTAGTAGAGGGCCGGGCACGCCGCGCAATCGGCCAGCCCGAACGTGTCGCCGGTGATCCACGTGCGCCCGCCGGTCTGCGCCTCCACCAGCGCATAGGCCCGGGTGATCTGCGCCTGCGCGTCCGCCACCCCGTGCGGGTCCTTCTGACCCTGCGGCCGCAGGCGGTCGGCGACGATGCGCTGCATCGGCAGCTGGATGTAGTTGTCGAACACCCGATCCCACAGCCGCGTGCGCCAGGCCGCGTCTCCCGCCGGCGTGAACGGCGCTGGACCCGGATAATGCAGATCCAGATAGTCCAGGATCACGCTGGACTCCGGCACGATTTCACCGCGGGCGTCATCTTGCAGCACCGGGAACTTGGTCAGCGGCCAGACCTCCGCGAACGCCTGGCGGGACGCGGCGTCCCCCAGGTCCACCAGCAGCGGCGTGAACGGCGTGTCGTTCTCGTAGAGCCCGATCAGCGCCTTCCAGCAGAACGAGGACAGCGGGTGGTAATGCAGCGTCAGGGACATCGGCGGCCTCACGGAGTAGACACTTAAGTTGTCACTTTAGTATCCCCGCCCACCGGCCATGACAAGAGGCCTATATCGGCGCCTGCGCCGCCGCCGTCGGCCCGAACACCGCCTCGAAGCTGGTCCTCAGCGCCGCGTCCGCCGCCGCCATCGTCGCCGGGGCGCCGAGCTCGGCCAGGCTGGTCACCCCGTGCGCCGTGACGCCGCAGGGCACGATCCCCGAGAAGTGCTCCAGGTCCGGCGCGACGTTCAGCGCCACCCCGTGGAACGAGGCCCATCGGCGCAGCTTCACGCCGATCGCGGCGACCTTGTCCTCGCGACCGGGGCGTCGCACCCAGACGCCGACGCGGCCCTCGCGAATCTCGCCCGCCACGCCCAGCCGCGCCAGCGCCCCGATCAGCCAGGCCTCCAGCGCCGCCACGAACGCGCGCACGTCGCGCCGCCTGTGGGTCAGGTCGAGCATCACATAGGCCACCCGCTGGCCCGGCCCGTGATAGGTGAACTGCCCGCCGCGGCCGCTCTGGAACACCGGGAAGCGGTGCGGGTCGATCAGGTCCGCGGGCTTGGCCGAGACCCCGGCCGTGTAGAGCGGCGGATGCTCCAGCAGCCAGACAAGCTCGCCCGCGCGCCCCTCGGCGATCGCCGCCGCCCGGGCCTCCATGGCGTCTACGGCGGCCGGATAGTCCACCGGTCCCGGCGAGGTCGCCCAACCCGCCGCGCCGCCGTCGATGCGGACGAATGGCGGGGTTTCGAGGGCGGGGTTTAACGACCGGTCAAGCATGCGCAGTGCAATGTGGGGCCAAGGTCGTCCTGGCGCAAAGCCCGGCCGCGAAGTTCCGAAGGGCATTACGCTTTGAGTCAGGTCAACGCCGTCAACGTGGAGATCCAGGTGGTCCTGGGCCGCTCCACGCTTCCCATGCAGCAGCTGCTGCGCATGGGCCGCGGCGCGGTCATCCCGCTCGACGCCAATGTCCACGAAGAGGTGTGGATCCTGGCCAACAACCACCCGGTTGCCCGCGGCGAAATCCAGATCCACGAAGACCGCATCGCCATTCAGGTCACCCGGGCGGCCGACGTCTACGACTACATGGCCGGCGGCGCGGCCTAACCCAGGCCGACCTCCCTCAGGAACGCCTTCCGGTCGCGGTCGGCGGGGATGTGCTCGCCCAGGCGGGCGCAGAGATCCTGTTTGGACCTGCAATGCGCCTTTTCGCGCTGGACCAGCCGCGGCGCAATGGGGCCAAGGTGGCGCAGCAGCGCAGTGGTGATGGCCTGTACGTCGTTGGGCGAAATCGCCGACTCGCCGTGGGCGGGCGCCGCGGGTTGGATGGTCGCGTCGGGCGTGTTGAACGACAGCGGGCCCGGCTCGGAGACGCCCGCCATGAAGCTCCTGCGCTCCGCGGCGGCGGGTATGCTCTGCGCCAGGTCGCGATAGAGCTCGGCCTTGGTGGCCGCGCGTAGGCCGGCCGCCTTGACCAGCCGGCCGGCGATCGGGCCCATGAACGCCATCAGCCGCCGCTCCGCCTCCTGCAGGATCTCGTCCGACAGGGACTGATGCGCCTGGGCGGCCTGCATCGGGGTCAAGGGCTCGCCCGTGGCGGCCAGGCATCGGCGATACGCCTCCTCGTAGTCACGGGTGGCGTCGATGAACTGCATGCGCGTCAGCCGCAGGGGGATGGTGCAGGCGGCGATGAGGATCGGGATGATGTCCTTGCCCGTCTCGATGGCCACGCTGACCTCGTCGGCGACGTTGGGCGAGGCGGCGGACCGCGGCGACAGCAGCACGATCATGCCGTCGCAGCCGCGCACGGCCGCTTCGACTTCCCGGTCCCAGCTCTGGCTCGGCCTGATCTCGTACTGGTCGACCCAGACGTTGACGCCGGCGCCGATCAGGTCGTCTGCGAACCGGCGTGCGACCGCCTGATCGTCCCGTGCATAGCTCAGGAAGTAGCTCTTCATGGGAGCATCAGGTGTCGCTGTACGGTTCAGCACACATCATGGATCGCCGAGCATGCGCAAGGCTTCCTGCAGGCTTCGCCGCATTCGGTTGAAAGAGCTCGATAACCGCGCAATCTGGTCAGAACCCTGCCGCACATATTCAGGCGCGTCGGTGCGTCCCATGCTGACGGCTTCGGCGGTCTGCGCGATCTTGTCGATGGGCTCGATGACCACCGCGCCGAGCAGCAGGTTCAACAGGATGAACAGCAGCAGGAACACCCCGGCGTAGGTGATGATGAACAGGTTGCGCACCTTCGCCGCCCGCGCCGCGGGAACCGCCATCGGCACGGTCACGATCTGGGCGCCGATCACCTCGTTCACCTTCCAGCCGAACCCGTTGTGCGAACTGTAGAGCTTCAGCATCGACTTGGGCGCCTTGTCCGGCGTGCTGTGGCACAACATGCACCGCTCCTTGTTCACGAGCGGCCGGGCCAGGTTCATCACCCGTCCCATCGGCGTGTCGCGCTGGCTCACGATCTCGACTTTCTGCGGATTGGCCCGGAAATCATTGATGATATCGGCCTCCCAGTCGGTCGCCCGGTCGTCCAGGTTGGTGGGGTTCAACGCCGCCTCGCGATAGGTGTAGTCGGGGAACTTCTCGTGCAGGACGTCGAAGTTCTTCTTGGCCGCATAGGCCGAGACGGCCTGGGGGTGGAACGTCTTGTTCATCTCCTTGGCGAGCAGGGGGGCGATCTGCTCGGAGGTGTATTTGCGCGTGCCCGCCGCGCTCTCCATCATGATGCGCGAGCTCTGCAGCACCTCCTCGTTGGCCACGTTCCGCAGGATCGGCGTGGCGGCCGCGGCGAACAGGCCGACCCCCAGCACCGCCACGAACAGCAGCAGCAGGTTGAATTTGGTCCGCAGGCCCATGTTCGTCGATCTCTCGCTACGGCGGGCAGCCTAGTGCGTGGCGTTCCGGCGAGCTATGCCATCTACCGGCGTTCTTAACCAAAGTTGCCTGGTGCAAACCCTTTCTGCGGCCTTCACAAAGCAGCGGCGGTTTGCTACGCCCCGCGCCTCACCACGCGCGGTCGTGGCGGAATTGGTAGACGCGCAGCGTTGAGGTCGCTGTGGGGCAACCCGTGGAAGTTCGAGTCTTCTCGACCGCACCAGTGAATCAGGGTCAGCAGCAGCCGACAGAGGTAAATCCGTCCGGGTAGGGAGGTCTGCATGAGCCGAAATCCGGCCGACCCCACCGACGTGACGGACAGAGTCCCTCCGGAAGCCGCCGAGGACCTGGAAGACATGGCCCTGCGCGAGGACTACGCGCTCGCCCCTGAATTCGTCGCCATGGTCATCGACGCCGCCGACCGCGGCGACGCCGAGCGCCTGCGCGAGCTGCTGGACGCCCTGCACCCGGCCGATATCGCCGACCTGATGGGCTTCCTGTCACCGGACTACCGCGAGGAGGTGATCGCCCACCTCGACCCGGAGACCATGGCGGAGTTCCTCTCCGAGCTGGACAACGAGATCCGCGAGGAGGTGCTGGAGCACGTGTCCTCCGACGCCCTGGCCAGGGCGCTGGGCGAGATGGAGTCCGACGACGCCGCCGACGTGGTCGACGACCTGGAGGCCGACAAGCGCGCCCAGGTGCTGGCCGCCATGCCCGAGAGCGAGCGGATCGCGATCGAGACGACGCTCGCCTACGACGACGAGACCGCCGGCCGGCTGATGCAGCGCGAGGTGGTGGCCGCGCCGCAGTTCTGGACCGTGGGCCAGACCATCGACCACCTGCGCAGCGACCGCGACGACCTGCCGGAGCTGTTCTTCGACGTCTACGTGGTCGATCCGGCCTACCGCCCGGTGGGCGCCGCGGCGGTCAGCCAGCTGCTGCGCGCCGCTCCCGCCACGCCGCTCGCCCAGATCATGGACCCGGTCACCGAGATCCCGGTCGACATGGACCAGGAGGAGGTGGCCTACATCTTCGACAAGTATCACCTGATCTCGGCCCCGGTGGTGGAGTCCGGCGGGCGCCTGGTGGGCCAGATCACCGTCGACGACATCGTCGGCGTCATCCAGGAGGAGAGCGACGAGGACATCCTGGCCCTTGCCGGTGTGTCCGACGCGGGCCGCGACGCCGGCGTCGCCGGCATCGTCCGCTCCCGGCTGCCGTGGCTGATCCTCAACCTCGCCACCGAGACCGTGGCGGTCAGCGTCATCGGCGCCTTCCAGGCCGAGATCGAGAAGCTGGTGGCCCTGGCCGTGCTGATGCCGATCGTGGCCTCCCTGGGCGGCAACGCCGGCACCCAGACCCTGGCCGTGGCGGTCCGCGCCCTGGCCGCCCGCGAGCTCAACGCCGCCAATGCGGCGCGGATCATCCTGCGCGAGATGGCGGTGGGGGTGATGAACGGCGCGGCGCTGGCGGCGGTGATGTCGGTGGCGGTCTACCTGTGGTTCCACGACCCGGGTCTCAGCCTGACCGTGGCCCTGGCCCTGATCATCAATGTGTTCGTGGCGTCGGTCGCCGGCATCCTCGCCCCGCTGGCCCTCGAGCGGCTGGGGCGCGACCCTGCCGTCTCATCCTCGATCTTCGTAACCTTCGTCACCGACTTCATGGGCTTCCTGGCCTTCCTGGGCCTGGCTGCGATGATCCTGTTGTAAGCGGCCTCCATCTTGCCAATTCGGAGCCGGGCGCGTCGCGTCCGTGTCAATCTGGGTCAGCAAGGCGAATGAAACCGCGTCACCAGGTCTCCCGCGCCGCGATCGAACTGATCAAGCGGCTCGAGGGCTATCGGCGCAAGGCCGCGAAGGCGCCCAATGGGCGCTGGACGATCGGCTATGGCCACACGCTGACCGCCCGCGAAGGCGTGCAGGTGTCGGAAGCCGACGCCGAAGCCCTGCTGATCTACGACCTCATCGCCGTCGCCCACGAGATCAACGAGCGCGCCTTCACGCCGCTCACCCAGAACGAGTTCGACGCCCTGGTCTCCTTCGTGTTCAACATCGGCGTGGAGGCGTTCCGCGGCTCGGCGGTCCTGCGCCGCCTGAACGCCGGCCAGCGCCTGCAGGCGGCCTGCGCCATGGAGCTGTGGCGCCGGGCCGAAGTCGAGGGCGAATCCCTGGTCGTCGACGCCCTGGTCCGCCGCCGCGCCGCCGAGAAGGCGCTGTTCCTCACCCCGGTCGGGGACTGGGTTCCCGCCCCGACGTCGATCCTGCAACCCACCCTCGACCTGGATTCGGCCGGCGCCGTCCCCGAACAGCGGCCCACGCCGGTGGTGGCGGCCACGGACGGCGACAACGTGCTCCTGAAGCGCGACGCCGACGCCTTCGCCGAACCCGAGCATGCGGCGGTGGTCGCGGCCGAGGAAATGACCGCGCAGCTGGCGACCATCTTCCGCGAGCCCGCCACCGACGAGCCGCAGCCCTTCGGCGACGCGTTCCCCAATGCGGACGGGGCGGGCGCGACCGCTGCGGATGAGCCCGAGCTGACGCTGTTCGACCGCCTGACCGCCGGCGACGAGACGGCGACCGGTCCGGCCGTGGCGGCCGACGTGGTGGTGGTGCGCCGCGAGGCCCGCACGAGCGAGGCGCCGCTGTCGCTGCAGACGCTCACCCCCCTGGGCGTGCTGGCGATCCTGGGCGCGGGCCTCTTCGTCGGCGGCCTCTACTGGGCGTTCCGCTTCGCTCCCGAGGCCGGCGTCAGCAAGGCCGGCGCGCTGGCGGTCGGCTGGCTGGCCGGCGTCGCCGGGGTGGCCTTCTTCAGTCTCGCCGCCTATCGCCTCTTCGAGCGCCTGGGCCGCGCCGACCACGACGACACACTGGCCGGCTGACCGGCCGGCCGCCGCGTGCTACCCCACGCGGCATGATCCCGAACCACGGACCCACCCTTGAATTCGGCCTGGGCGAGGCGGCGGATGCGATCCGCGAGCTGACGGCGCGGTTTGCGGCCGACCGCATCGCGCCGCTGGCGGCCGAGATCGACGCCACTAACAGCTTCCCGCGCCAGCTGTGGCCGCAGCTGGGCGCGCTGGGCTTGCTGGGCGTCACCGTCGAGGAGGAGTATGGCGGGGCGGGCCTCGGCTACCTGGAGCATGTGGTGGCGATGGAGGAGGTCTCCCGGGCCTCGGCCTCGGTGGGCTTGTCCTACGGCGCCCACTCCAACCTCTGCGTCAACCAGATCCGCCGCTGGGGAACCGAGGACCAGAAGCGCCGCTACCTGCCCGGCCTGATCAGTGGCGAGCATGTGGGGGCGCTGGCCATGAGTGAGGCCGGGTCCGGCTCCGACGTGGTCTCCATGCGCCTGAAGGCCGAGCGGGTCGGCGACCGCTACGTCCTGAACGGGACCAAGTTCTGGATCACCAACGCCCCGCACGCCGACGTGCTGGTGGTCTACGCCAAGACCGACCCGGAGGCGTCCAGCCAGGGGGTCACCGCCTTTCTGGTCGAGAAGGGCTTCGCCGGTTTCTCGGTCAGCCAGAAGCTGGACAAGATGGGCATGCGCGGCTCCGACACCGGAGAACTGGTGTTCGAGGACTGCGAGGTTCCGGAAGACAACGTCCTGGGCCCCGAGAACGGCGGCGTGGGCGTGCTGATGAGCGGGCTGGACTACGAGCGCGCGGTGCTGGCCGGCGGCCCGCTGGGGATCATGCAGGCCTGCCTGGACGTGGTGCTGCCCTATGTGCGCGAGCGCCAGCAATTCGGCCAGCCGATCGGCGCGTTCCAGCTGATGCAGGGCAAGATCGCCGACATGTACGTGGCCCTGAACGCGGCGCGGGCCTACGTCTATGCGGTGGCCAAGGCCTGCGACGCCGGCATGACCACCCGGTTCGACGCGGCGGGCGCGATCCTGATGGCCAGCGAGAGCGCGGTGAGGGTGTCGCTGGAGGCGATCCAGGCCCTCGGCGGGGCGGGCTACACCAAGGACTATCCGGTCGAGCGTCTGCTGCGCGACGCCAAGCTCTACGACATCGGCGCGGGGACCAACGAGATCCGCCGATTCCTCATCGGACGGGAGCTGATCGGAGCCTGAGGTTTCGGCGCCGGCGCGCACGGTCTGGTAACCGACACACCCTATGGTCAAGCTTCCAACAGGGGGCTGGACCAGATCCCATGACCGTCTTGCGTACCCTGGCGCGCGGTTGCGCCATGGCCGTCATCGCCGCCGCCCTGGCCGGCTGCGCCACCACCTCCGCCACCACAGAGCCGCGCCGTATGGTCGTCGACTGCCCGGTCGGCCACGAGGCCCGGACCACCGCCAAGCTGTTCTTCGGCCGCAACATCGGCGACCGGCCGGGCGTCAGCGACGCCGACTTCAGCAAGTTCGTGGACGACGAGATCACCCCGCGTTTCCCCGACGGCCTCACTGTCCTCGACGGCGGCGGCCAGTGGCGCGGGCCTTCCGACGTGCTGATCCGCGAATCCTCCAAGATCGTGTTCCTGATCCTGCCCAAGGCCGAGCCGGGCGCTCCGCGGCTGAACGCCGTGCGCGACGCCTACAAGACCCGGTTCAAGCAGGACTCCGTGCTGCTCATCACCCAGCCGGCCTGCGTCTCGTTCTAGCCGGCCATCGCCGCACGCAGCGCCTCGGCCGTGGCCGCGTCGGCCGGGAAGAAGGTCTCCAGCGCCAGCTCCGACAAGGCCACGTCCACCGGCGTGCCGAACACCGTGGTGGTGCTGATGAACGACAGCATCCCCCGAGGCGTCACCAGCTGCAGCGGCACGGCGACCCCGCCGTAGTCTGCCGGCCGCCGGTCGCTGGCGGGCGGCGGCGGATAGGCCTTCAGCTCCGCCATCAACGCTTCCAGCTCCGCGTCGGCGGTGAGCTCGATCTGCCGCCGCAGCCGTTCCAGCAGGTGGCCACGCCACTCCGCCAGGTTGGCGATCCGCGGCGCCAGGCCCTTGGGATGCAGCGCCAGGCGCATGACGTTCACCGGCCCCGCCAGCAGCGCCTCGTCGACCCCCGCCAACAGCGGCCCGAGCGCCCGGTTGGCCGCCACCAGGTTCCAGCGCCGGTCGATGGCCAGGGCCGGGCAGGGCTCGTGCACGGCCAGGATCGTGTCCACCGCCCGCCGGGCCGCGGCCAGCGCCGGGTCGTCCAGCGCCCGCTCGGGAAACAGCGGCGCAAAGCCAGCCGCCACCAGGATCACGTTGCGTTCGCGCAGCGGCACCTCCAGCTGGTCGGCGAGCCGCAGGATCATCTCCCGGCTGGGCCGGGCGCGCCCGGTCTCCAGGAAGCTCAGGTGGCGGGTGGAGATCTCGGCCTCCAGGGCGAGGTCGAGCTGGCTCATGCGCCGGCGCTCGCGCCAGGCCCTCAGGTGCTCGCCGGCCGGTGTCGATGTCCGCAGCATGGGGCCGATCTTAGGCCGCCGACGGACGCCGCTCCATGACCTGGCAGGTAATCGACCCGCCGCCGCCGGGCGGCCAGCATCGCGGTCATCGGAGCCGCACCGGGCGGCTCCCGAACCCGGAGACCACGAGATGCAAACGCCCCACGACCTCGTCGACCGCTACATCGCGATCTGGAACGAGACCGACGCCGCCCGCCGCGGCGACCTGATCGCCGCCACCTGGACCGAAGACGGATCCTACGTCGATCCGCTGATGGCGGGCGAGGGCCGGGCCGGGATCGACGCCATGGTGGCCGGCGTCCAGGCGCAGTTTCCGGGCTTCAGGTTCCGGCGGACCAGCGACGTCGACGCCCACAACAGCGCCTTGCGCTTCGGCTGGGAGCTCGGGCCGGAACACGGCCCGGCCCTGGCCGGCGGGGTCGACTTCGGACGGATGGCCGACGGGCGCCTGGCGGCGGTCACCGGCTTCCTGGATTTCGCGCCGGGAACCTGAATCCCGGGCCGATCAGGAAGCGTTTACGGCCGTCTGCTATCCTTGCGGCATGAAGAACGCCGAGCACTATCGCGAGTTCGCCGAAACCCTGACCGTAGCGGCCGAGCATGCGCACGACGCCACCCGGGACCTGCTGCTCAGGGTGGCCGCGTCCTGGCGGGCGCTGGCCGAGGCGGAGGCCGACGGCGGCGCTGGCCGGGGCTCCGTGGTCGACCTGGCCCAGGCGAGGCGATTGCGCGCGCGGACCGCCTGACCGGCCGTCCAATCCACCGCCCAGACATGCGAAAGGCCGCCCCGTTGTCGGGGGCGGCCTTTCCATAGTCGGACCGCAGCGCGGCTCGCGACCTGCCAACCCGATGGCTTAGGCGCGGACCTCGATAGCGGAGGCCCAGGTCACGGTTTCCGTACTACGGATGAAACTATGAGACACTGGATCACCTCCTTTCGTTGATTAACGGGACGGCCAGTATGTGGGGGCCTCCCGCGCCGGCGCAAGCCCGCGCAACCCGTCCGGGATCACAGGCCCGTCAGCGGCGAAAATCAGGGCAGGGGAGGCCTCAGGCCGGCGCCGGGACCGGCCCCGTCGGGATGGGGTCGGTCATGGCCGAGTGTCGGCGAAGTTCGGTCACCGGCTGGGCGAGACGGTCGAGGGCGGCGATCATGGCCTCGTAGCCGGCCCGGGCGGCGGGTTCGAAGGCCGACCAGTCGCGGATTTCCACGCCCGTCACGTCGGGGGTCACCAGCACGTCGGTGGCTTCCCGCGCCGCAGCCAGGTCCCGGCCGCTGGAGACCGTCGCGGCCCGCATCAGCAGCGAGACGATCGGCGGGCCCTTGCGCCACTGGCCCGAAACGATCCAGCGCCAGACCGACTCCGGCCGCGCCACGTCCGCGGCGGTGATGCTCCGCCCGCGGGTCACGTCGATGCCGATGATCGGCCCGCGGTGGCTCGCCCGCATGATGTCGGCGGGGAAATTCTTCATCACCGCCCCGTCCACCAGCACGTTCTGCCCGTCGGTGGCCGGCGGCAGCACGCCGGGCAGGGCGATCGTGGCTCGCAGCGCGTCGCGCAGCCGCCCGCGCCGGTGCAGATGGTAGGTCCCGGTGGTCAGGTTCGAGGAGACGCAGAAGAACGGCAGCCACAGGTCGGAGATCTCCGTGTCCCCGAAGTGGTGCGCCAGCCGCTCGCCCACCTTGACCCCGTGGGTCATGGCCAGGAGGGGCAGGGCGATGTCGTCCAGCGGGCTGGTGTTCACGAACGCCTCGCGGATCCGCCGCTCCAGCTCGACGTCGTCCCAGCCCATGGCGACGCCCGCCGCCACGATGGCGCCCATCGACGCCCCGCCTACGAAGTCGATCGGCACCCCGCGTTCGCGCAACGCCCGCACCGCCCCCACGTGCGCATAGGCCCGCGCGCCGCCGCCAGAGAGCACGAGGCCCACCGACTGGCTGGTCAGCACCCGGGCGACGCGGCGCACGTCGCCGGCGTCGTCCCGGCGGATCTGGAAGGTGCGCGCCGGCCGGGTCGCCTCGATCCAGGCCTCGGAGCCCCGCGGCCGGTCGCGCCTGGCCGGCTGCACCAGCATCAGGTCGACGAGCTGCTGCGCCTGCACCGAGGTGCGGGGGTAGGGACTGGCCGCCGGGACCGGCGCCCGGTCGCCGCGGCAGACGGGGAACAGCCGGTCCACCTGGCGTGCGACGATCTGCCGCCAGCCCAGGTCGCCCACCTCGGCCACGTAGAGCACGAAATCGTGGGCCCGCTCCACGTCGGAGAACCACTGGGTGGGCGCGTGCATCGCCTCCACCCCCACCACGGTGACCCCGTAGCCGAGCCGGCCCACCGCCCGGGCGATGCGATCCACCAGCGGGCGCACGACCATGCCCTCGCCCGCGGCCACGAAGCCGAACACCGAGGGCTCGCCCGGCCCGCGGCCCTGGGCGTTCTGGCGGGTCCGCAGGATCATCAGCCGGGCGAGTTCGGTCATCACCCGCGTGTCGGTCTCGCAGGCGTCGAAGAACGCCGCCCGCGGCAGGGCGAAGATCTCCGAATCGCGCAGCGCCACCACCTGGGCCGAATGCGGCGCCCCGGCGATCATCGCCATCTCGCCCGCCGGCTCCCCCGGCCGGATCACCCCCAGGAACTGCGGGTCGTGGCCCTCCTCGGCGCGGAACACACCCAGGCGCCCGGCGCGCAGGAAATAGAGTTGGTCGGCCGGCTCGCCCGCCTCGAACAGCACCGATCCGCCCGGCAGCGAGAACCATGCTGCGTCCCCCTGGGCGCGCTCCTCCGTGAAGAGCTGCGCCAGGGCCGAATCGAGCGGAATGTCCGGCAGGTTGGCCACGGTGCGGGAAGCCTAGCGCCGGCCGGCGTCGGCGGCTATGGCATGCCCCATGCCCAGGATCACCACGGCGCTCGACATGGGGGGCCCGGCCTTCGCCGGGAACGCCGAGCTGAACCGCGCCCTGGCGGCGCAGCTGCGCGAGCGGGCGGCGCAGGCGGCGCTGGGCGGTCCGGAGGAGTCGCGCCGGCGGCATGTGTCACGCGGCAAGCTGGCGCCGCGGGATCGTGTGAACCGGCTGCTGGATCCGGGCTCGCCGTTCCTGGAGGTGGCCGCCCTGGCGGCGCACGGGATGCACGGCGGCGAGGCGCCCGGCGCGGGGATCATCACCGGCATCGGCCGGGTCGCCGGCCGCGAGGTGATGGTGGTGGCCAACGACGCCACGGTGAAGGGCGGGGCCTATTTCCCGGAGACGGTGAAGAAGCACCTGCGGGCCCAGGAGATCGCTCTGCAGAACCGGCTGCCATCCGTCTATCTGGTGGATTCGGGCGGCGCCAATCTGCCGCACCAGGCCGAGGTGTTCCCCGACCGCGAGCACTTCGGGCGGATCTTCTACAACCAGGCGCGGATGAGCGCCCAGGGGCTGGCCCAGGTGGCCTGCGTGATGGGCTCGTGCACGGCGGGGGGCGCCTATGTGCCGGCGATGAGCGACGAGACGGTGATCGTGCGCGGGCAGGGGACGATCTTCCTGGCCGGCCCGCCGCTGGTGAAGGCCGCCACCGGCGAGGTGATCAGCGCCGAGGACCTGGGCGGGGCCGACGTGCATGGCCGCCGGTCCGGGGTGGTCGACCACGTGGCGGCCGACGACGAGCAGGCGCTGGCGATCGTCCGCCGCATCGTGGGGCGCCTGAACGCGGTCAAGCGGGTCGACCTGGACCTGGCCGAGCCGCGCCCGCCGGCCTACGACCCCGAGGAGCTCTACGGGATCATCCCCGCCGACGTGCGCGCGCCCTATGACGTACGCGAAGTGATCGCCCGCATCGTCGACGGCTCGGAGCTGGACGAGTTCAAGGCGCTCTATGGGACCACCCTGGTCTGCGGCTTCGCCCGCATCTGGGGCTATCCAGTGGCGATCCTGGCCAACAACGGGGTGCTGTTCTCGGAGAGCGCGCTGAAAGGCGCCCACTTCATCGAACTGGCCTGCAAGCGGAAGATCCCGCTGATCTTCCTGCAGAACATCTCCGGCTTCATGGTCGGCGGCAAGTACGAGGCCGGCGGCATCGCCAAGGACGGGGCGAAGCTTGTCACCGCGGTGGCTTCGGCCGAGGTTCCGAAGTTCACCGTGCTGATCGGCGGCTCGTTCGGGGCCGGCAATTACGGCATGTGCGGCCGCGCCTATTCCCCCCGCTTCCTGTGGACCTGGCCCAACAGCCGGATCAGCGTGATGGGCGGCGAACAGGCGGCGTCCGTGCTGGCCACGGTGCGCCGGGACGCCCTGGAGGCCCGCGGCGAGAGCTGGACGGCCGAGGCGGAGGAAGCCTTCAAGGCCCCGGTGCGCGAGCGCTACGAGCGCGAGGGCGATCCCTACTTCGCCACCGCCCGGCTGTGGGACGACGGCGTCATCGACCCGGCCCAGACCCGCGACGTGCTGGGCCTTTCCCTGTCCGCCGCCCTGAACGCCCCGATCCCGGACACCCGCTTCGGCGTCTTCAGGATGTGAGCGAAGAGGAGCTGAACATGCCCAACCCCATCGTCGATCCCCTGGTCGACGGCCATGACGAGAGCCTCGACACCGAATACGTGCTGGTGGACGCCACGCCCGAAGGCGTCGCCACGGTCGTCCTCAACCGGCCGGACAAGAAGAACGCTTTCAACTTCGAGATGATCGAGCAACTCTCCGAGGCGTTCGAGACCCTGCACGGCGCCGAGGGCGTTCGGGTGGTGTTCGTGCGCGCGGCGGGCGGCGCGTTCAGCGCCGGCGCCGACCTGGAGTGGATGGCCGAGGCCGCGGAGCTGACCGAGGCCGACAACCGCGCCGATGCCCTGGGGCTGGCGGTGATGATCAAGCGGCTCTGGGACCTGCCGGCCCTGACCGTCGCCCTGGTGGAGGGCCCGGCCCTCGGCGGTGGCGCGGGCCTGGTCGCCGCCTGCGACATGGCGGTCGCCGTGGAAGGGGCGAGGTTCGGGTTTTCGGAGGTCAAGCTTGGCCTGCTTCCGGCGGTGATCAGCCCTTATGTGGTGAACGCCATTGGCCCGCGGGCGTCCCGGCGGCTGTTCGCCACTGGGCAGCTGTTCGACGCCGCCGAGGCCAACCGGCTCGGTCTGGTGGACGAGGTGGTGGCCGACGCCGCCGCCCTGGAGGCCGCCGCGACGCGCATCGCCGACGAGATGCGGGCCTGCGCCCCCGACGCCGTCGCCGACTGCAAGGCCCTGGTCGCCGACGTCTTTGGCCGTGAGATCGATCACGGCCTGATGGATGAGACGGCCCGCCGCATCGCCCGCGCTCGGGTGAGCGAGGAGGGGCGCGAGGGCGTCCGGGCGTTCCTCGCCCGCACCCGGCCGAGCTGGGCCGAAGAATGATCTCGAGCCTGCTGGTCGCCAACCGCGGCGAGATCGCACGGCGGATCTTCCGCACCGCGCGGCGGCTGGGGATTTCGACGGTGGCGGTCTATTCGGAGGCCGACGCCGGCGCGGCGCATGTGCGCGAGGCCGACCGGGCGGTGGCCATCGGCCCGGCCCCGGCTCAGCAGAGCTACCTGGACGGATCCAAGGTGATCGCGGCGGCTAAGGCGGCCGGGGCGACGGCGATCCATCCCGGCTACGGCTTCCTGTCGGAGAACGCCGGCTTCGCCGAGGCGGTGGCGGCCGCGGGCCTCATCTGGGTCGGCCCGCCGCCGGCGGCGATCCGGGCCATGGGGCTGAAGGACGCCGCCAAGGCGTTGATGGCCAAGGCTGGGGTGCCGGTCACCCCGGGCTACCTGGGCGAGGAGCAACACCCGACCCGGCTGCTGGCGGAGGCCGGACGCATCGGCTATCCGGTGCTGATCAAGGCGGTGGCCGGCGGCGGCGGCAAGGGCATGCGCCGGGTGGACCGGGCCGAGGACTTCGCCGAGGCCCTGGCGGGGGCCAGGCGCGAGGCGGCCGCGGCGTTCGGCGACGAACGGGTGCTGCTGGAGACCTGGGTCAAGCGCCCGCGCCACATCGAGGTGCAGGTGTTCGCCGACGCCCATGGGAATGTGGTCCATCTCTATGAGCGCGACTGCTCCTTGCAGCGGCGCCACCAGAAGGTGATCGAGGAGGCGCCGGCGCCGGGCCTGGACGAGGTTACGCGCGCGGCCGTCTGCGCCGCGGCGGTGAAGGCCGCCCGGGCGGTGAACTATGTGGGCGCAGGCACCGTGGAGTTCATCGCCGACGCCACCCAGGGTCTCAGGTCCGACCGCATCTGGTTCATGGAGATGAACACCCGCCTGCAGGTGGAGCATCCGGTCACCGAGGCGGTCACCGGCCTGGATCTGGTGGAATGGCAGCTGCGGGTGGCGGCCGGCGAGCCGCTGCCGCTGCGCCAGGAGCAGATCACGCTCACCGGCCATGCGGTGGAGGCTCGGCTCTACGCCGAGAACCCCGCCCAGGGCTTCCTGCCGTCGGTGGGGACCCTGGCGCATTTCCAGCTGCCGTACGAGGTGCGCGTCGACTCCGGCTTCGAGGCGGGCGATGCGGTGAGCCCCTACTACGACCCGATGCTGGCCAAGCTGGTGGCCCACGCCGCGACCCGCGAGGCGGCGGTCGCGGCGCTGGCCCAGGCCTGCGACGGGGTGGAGGCCTGGCCGGTGAAGACCAACGCCGGCTTCCTGGCCCGCTGCCTGGACCATCCCGACTTCATCGCCGGCCGGGTGGACACCGGCTTTATCGAGGCCCGGCTGCAGGCCCTGGCCGCGCCCCCGGCCCCGTCGGAGGCCGCCCTGGCCGCCGCCGCCGCCAGCCTGCTGATCGAGGACGAGCGGCGCACCGATGAGCCGCAGTCGCCCTGGCGGGCGCTCACCGGCTTTCGGCTCAACGCGCCGCCGGCCGGGACCGTGCGGCTGTTCGTCGGCGACGACCCCGTGGAGGCGCCGCTGTGGCCGGCCCAGCCGCGGCCGCGCAACGTCACCCTGTCCGACGACGGCGAGATCGTGGTGTTCGAGGCCGGCGAGGCTTTCGTGTTCACCGCCGCCCCGGCCCATAGCGACCTGGCCGATGCGGTCGGCGACGGCCAGGTGCGCGCGCCCATGCCCGGCAAGATCGTGGCCGTCAGCATCGCCCCGGGGCAGGCCGTCACCCGCGGCCAGCCGCTGGTCACCCTCGAAGCCATGAAGATGGAGCACGCCCTCATCGCCCCCTTCGACGGCGCCGTCGCCGAAGTCCTGGTCCAGGACGGTGAACAGGTCGCCGAAGGCGCGGTGCTGGTGCGCCTGACCGCGAAGGGGTAGGGCGCGGCGATGCGGCGGATCACCGGGACGACGCTCACCCGGGCGGAATGTCTGCGCCGCGCCGAGGAACTGGACTGGCTCGCCGATCAGGCCCACCTCGAGGCCGCCCGGGCGGAACTGTGGGCCAAGGCCCGCAAGTGGCGAAGCCTGGCCCTGGTGGCGGCGACCGATGAGCTTTCTGCGGAGGAACACCGCGCGCCTGTCCCTCATTCTCCTTCCTCGCGGCGTCCACGAGACTAGGGACACGCCGATCACGATCGGCGACCTCAGTTCACCTGACGCGACCGCCCGGCCCAGTAGGGCTCGCGCAGTTGCCGGCGCAGGATCTTGCCGGACGGGTTGCGGGGCAGGGCGTCGATGAAGTCCACGCTCTTGGGAGCCTTGAAGGCGGCCACCCGCTCGCGCGACCAGGCGATGATCGAGGCGGGGTCGGCCGCGGTCCCAGGCTTCAGCACGACGACGGCCTTCACCGCCTCGCCCCACCGGTCATCGGGCACGCCGATGACCGCCACATCCGCGACGTCGGGGTGGCCGTAGATCGAGCTCTCCACCTCGGCCGGATAGACGTTCTCAGCGCCGGAGATGATCATGTCCTTCAGCCGGTCCTGGATGAACAGGTAACCATCGGCGTCGAGATAGCCGGCGTCGCCCGTTCGCAGCCAACCGTCTGCGCCGAGGGCGTCGGCCGTCGCCTCCGGGCGGTTGTAGTAGCCGGCCATGACCGAGGGGCCGCGCACCGCCAGCTCGCCCACGGCGCCGGTCGGCAGGGCCTCGCCATCCGGTCCGATGATCTTCAGCTCCACGCCCGGCAGCGGACGGCCGGCCGCGGCCATCCTTTGCGGCGCGTCCAGGTCATGGTCCTCGGGCGGCAGAGCGACGATGGTTCCCCAGGTCTCGGTCATTCCGTAGAGCTGGACGAAGTCGCAGCCGAGCACCCGGATCGCCGAGCGGAGCAGCTCCAGCGGGATCGGGCTGGCGCCGTAGTAGAGGTATTCCAGCCGGCTGAAGTCGGTGGTCGCCGCCTTGGGATGGGCGATCAGGGTCTGGATGGCCGCGGGGACGAGAAAGAGCCGCGACAGGCGATGCCGCTCGACCGCGTCCAGCACGTCGCCTGGGTCATACTCGCGGTGCACCACCAGGGCGCCGCCGTTGAAGAAGAGGTTGAGCGACTGGCCGACGCCGGCGATGTGGGCGAAGGGCATCGAAAGCAGCGTGACCTCCGTGGGCGCGCTGGCGATCCATCCGGCGCCCTCGCGGTTGATGATGGTGCGAAAGCCGATGCCGTTGGCGTGGGTCAGCATCGCGCCCTTCGGCCGGCCGGTGGTGCCGGAGGTGTAGATCTGCAGCACGACGTCGGACGACTTGGGCTGGGCGGCGGGCGGTCCATCCGGCGCGGCGTCGCGCCACTCGGGATAGCTCGGCCAGCCCTCGACCTCGCCGCCGGTCGCCACGTAGCCCTGGACCTTGCCCAGTCGCGGCGAGAGGCGCTTCACCGCGTCGGCGAACTCCGCCTCGACGAACAGCATCGCCGCATCGCTGTCGTCGACGATCCAGGCGATCTCCTCGCCGGCCAGCCGCCAGCCGATCGGCGTCATCACGGCGCCGGCCTTGGCCGCGCCGAGCGTCAGTTCCAGCGCCGCGTCGCTGTTCTTGCCGAGGTAGCCGATCCGTCGGCCCGGCCCCACACCCGCCGCGGCCAACGCGTTGGCCACGCGGTCCGTGCGGCGATCGAATTCGGCGTAGGTGGTTTCGCGGCCCTGGAAGGAGATCGCCACCTGGTCGGGCCGCTCGCGCGCGTGCCGCCGGACCATCTCGCCGTAGGTTGGGATCGCTTCCGCGGCCATGACGCCTCCCTCAAGGTTCTCCCGCACCATGCCCGCAAGCGTGGGCGTTCACCAAGCGGCGCGATCGGCGGGTGACAGACGGCGGCATTTGGGTATCAGGTCGGCATGGCCCTTCACCTCATCAAACTCTGCGTCGGCTGCGACACCGTCGAGGAGCTGCTCGATTGGCATCGCACCGAGCGTGGCGGCGCCAGCCCCTGGCTGATGCACACCCGCCAGACTCCCAGGCGCGCCGCCGAGCTGATCGACGGCGGCTCGCTCTATCGGGTGTTCAAGGGCGTCATCCTCTGCCGCCAAGCGATCGCCGCGGTGGACACGATCGGGGAGGGCGTCCACGCCCGTTGCCAGGTGACCCTGGATCCCGAGGTGGTGCGCGTGGCGCCGACGCCGCGGCGGGCCTTCCAGGGCTGGCGCTACCTGACCGCCGCCGACGCTCCGCCGGACCTCGCCAGCGCCCTGGACGGCGACCTGCCGCCCGAGCTCGCCCGGCGCCTGCGCGAAGCCGGCGCCTGGTAGCCCAGCCGATACGAATCAGACGGTCATGTTGTCGATCAGCCGGGTCTTGCCGACGAACGCCGCCGCAAACACCCGCATCGGCCCCGTCGCCGGCCGCGACAGATCGTCCGCCCCGCGCACCTCCACATAGTCGACCTTGGTGAAGCCGGCCTGCGTCAACGCGGTCGCCGCTTCGGCCTCCACCTGCGGGGCGGCCTCGCCCGCTCGCAGGCGTTTTCCGGCGTCGGCCAGGATCTGGTTCATCCGTCCCGCGATCAGCCGTTCGGCCGGGGAGAGGTAGGCGTTGCGCGAGGACCGGGCGAGGCCGTCCTCCAGCCGGGCCGTGGGGCCGCCGACGATCTCCACCGGGATGTCCAGATCGCGGACCATCCGCTTGATGACCTGGAGCTGCTGGTAGTCCTTTTCCCCGAACACCGCCACGTCCGGCCCGCACTGCAGGAGCAGCTTGGTCACCACCGTGGCGACGCCCTCGAAGTGCCCCGGCCGCGCCGCGCCGTCCATCGATTCCGAGACACGGGAGACCACCACCTTGGTGGAGAAGCCCTGTGGGTACATCTCACTCACCGTCGGCGCGAACAGCAGATCGCAGTCCGCCGAGGCCAGAAGTTCGGCGTCGCGCGCCTCGCTGCGGGGATAGGCGTCGAAGTCCTCGTTGGGGCCGAACTGGGTCGGGTTCACGAACACGCTGGCGACCACCCTTCGGACCCGGGTCTTGGCCAGCCGCACCAGCGACAGGTGGCCCTCGTGCAGCGCCCCCATGGTCGGGACCAGGCCCACCCGTTCGCCCGCCGCGCGCCAGGCGGCCACCTGGGCGCGCAGGTCGGCCACGGTGCGGGCGACAGGCAGGGCGAGGTCGGGCATGGGGCTCTCCGGGCGCCTCAAAATGGGCCTCCGCCCGCGCGCGCCGCCGGCTTATGACGCGGTGATTCTCGCTCGTCCATGGGGGGCGTGGCGTCTTGTTGCGTTGACGCGGGACTCCCATCAGCGTTCTCGTGCGCCCACCGAGTCGGCGTCCGCCGGCCGCGCGTGGAGCGTTTCATGTCTGAGGCCAATGTCATCGTCGTCGGCAACGAGAAGGGCGGGGCCGGAAAATCGACCATCGCCATCCACCTCGTCGCCGGCCTGATGCAAGCCGGCGCGAAGGTTGCGGTTCTGGATCTCGACCTGCGCCAGCAGAGCATGGGCCGCTTCTTCGGGCACCGCCGCGCCTGGCTCGCCGCAGCCGGCGCCGTGGCGCCCGTCCCCCTGGAGCTGTCGCTGGCGGCCGACGGCGCGGCGCTGGCCAGGGCCGGCGACGCCGAGGCTCTGGCCCGGTTCGAGGAGGCCTTCGCCCGCGGGCGCAATGAGGCCGAATACGTGGTCATCGACACGCCCGGCGGCGACACCGCCATCAGCCGGGCCGCCCACGGCCTGGCCGACGTCATCGTCACCCCCATGAACGACAGCTTCGTGGACTTCGACATGCTGGGCCAGGTGGACCCGGTGACCCTGGCCCTGAAGCGGCCCAGCCTCTATTCCGAAACCGTCTGGAACAGCCGCAAGATCCGCGCCGCCAGCGACGGCCAGAGCATCGACTGGGTGGTGCTGCGCAACCGGCTGGCGCCCACCGAGGCGCGCAACCGCCGCCGGGTGGATGAGCGGGTGCAGGCGCTCTCGCGCCGCGTGGGCTTCCGCGTCGGCCCAGGTCTGCGCGACAGGGTGATCTACCGCGAGCTGTTTCCCTTCGGCCTGACGGTGGCGGACCTGTCGCCGACCATCCGGCCCGTCGCCATGTCGCTGCAGCATGTGGCCGCCCGCCAGGAAATGCGCGCCCTGATGGGTTCGCTGAACCTGCCCGGCGTGGAGGGCGGCGAACAGTACGCCGCCGAGTAGAGGCGAACGCCCCATGCTCTACATCGCGGTCGGCTGCGCAATCCTGGCGCTGCTGGTCTGGATGGGCAGGGGCGGGCGCAAGGTCGTCCTCAAGCGCCGGGAATGGCGCTTCCTCTCCGGAGCCGGCGCCCTGGTCGCCTTCACCGGCGCGGCCTACGCCGGCGTCCGCGGCGCCTGGGAGCCGGCCATCGTCCTGATGGTCGTGGGCCTGTGGCTGGCCTTCTCGACGCGCGCCGCCGATGGCGCGGCCCCGGCGAAGCCTTCCCCCCGCAACCGGATGAGCGACGCCGACGCCCGCTCGATCCTGGGCGTGGGCCCCGAGGCCAGCGCCTCGGAGATCCAGGCCGCCTACGCCCGGCTGATGCGGCTGGCCCATCCCGACAAGGGTGGCACCGACGGCCTGGCCGCCCAGCTCAACGCCGCCCGCGACCGGCTGTTGAAGGGCTAGGCGCCGGCGATCACATTGCCGGGTGGCGGAGCATCCCTCCAACGTCCTCCAAAATGGTGTTTAATCAATATCTTGCCGGGATCTCAGCGCAGCGGGGGCGTATACCGGAGGGGGTATACCGGTACACCCCCCTTGAGCCGGTCCAGCGCGCCATCCGCCTGGAACCTTACCTCAGCCGGTGCGATGGGGCAAGAACATAACAAGAACATGAGGTGGTCGGGATCTGCCTTGAACCCGATGGCGGCGAGCCTGCAGGCTCGCATCGACCATGAAGCATACCCGCCGGGGCGATGCCAGTTTAGCCTCGGCGCATGACAACGCCATTCAGCTATGCCGTCAATTTTCAGATCAGGCATCCGACCAAGCACGCTAACGAACTGGCTGTTGGCTTCCCTTGGGAGGCTCAAGTCAGTTGGACGGTCGGCGACGAGCGCACAACGCCCAAGGGCGTTCGGATCGGCGGCACTCGGTCGCAAAGCTACTGCACCTTCCGAGTTGAAAAAGGCGATGATGGCGAGCTCGCGGCCTGCCTCTCACGGACCACTGACGCGCTCGCCGTCCATCGGGAGCATTTGGCAGAGTTGCGTCGCAGCGGTGGGAGACTGAGCTTTTACGTCTATTGGTATCCCAACGGCGACACCGGTGAGGTCTTCAGCGCAGAGCTGATGGCGAAGATGGCTTCGTTGGGGATCGATTTCGGGCTGAATGTCTACGACGATCGAAGCGAGGAGGGCCAGGTCCGCGAATTCGCATAACTGGCTTGTGCAACAATGACCGCGGCCCACCCTGAACGGTCCGTCTGAGCGTCCGCTTAGCGGCGGCGGCGCCAACGTCGGTTTCAGGCGCTCTGGAGCCGCCTGCGCGGCCGCAGACCCGACAAGCCCATCTTCCGCCGCCAGCATCCGTTCGAGTCGATCATCCTCGATTTCTACTGCCCCGCCGCCCGGCTCGCCGTCGAAGTCGACGGGGCGACCCACTGGGACGCCGCGGCGCGCGCGAAGGACGCCGCGCGTGACCGCTGGCTCGAAAGCCTGGGCATAAGGGTGATGCGCATCCCTGCCTCGCAGATCTGCCACGACCTTGCCGGCGCGACCGACGGCGTTCTGCGATGGGCGGAGGCGCTGATCGTCGCGGAGAAGCCGAGCCTGGGGCCTGCCCCCTCCACCCCCCGCTCTTCGCTGCGCTCGGCAGGCGGTCCCCCTCCCACCGCTCCGCGGGGGAGGTAGGGGCTCAGCGCCCCCTGATCGCGCTGCGCGCTGGGGGAGGATCTGGGAGGATCTAAAAAGAAACGGCCGGGCACGAGGCCCGGCCGTGGTTTGGGAAGGTGGCCGGGCTGTTACTCAGCCCGGCGAAATGACCTGACAGGCCAGCTTCTTAGCCTTCAGCGCACTGCACGCCGCCTTGGCCGAGCGTTCGTTGAAACCATTGAAGACCGTGCGATAGGCGCCCGACTGACGGTCGACGCCGGCGCCGTCGGCCTTGGCGAACTGCTTGTGGAAGCGGTTCTTCACAAAGGCGATCTGCTCTCTGGCATCGGACTTCGACTTGAAGGAGCCGACCAGAACGGACCATTCGTCGCGCTTGGCGCTCTTCTTCGAATCCTTGCGGTCGTCGGCCTTGTCAGCCTTTTCGGCCTTCGCGCGGCGCAGCGCCGTGGCGTCCGGCTCGACGATCTTGACGGCGCCGACGCGCGGCGGCGGCGGGGCGGAGGCCAGCTGGATCCGCAGGCCCTCCTGGTCGCCGTCGCCCTGCTCGATCGAGGGGCGCATGATCTGGCCGGTCGGCTCGGGCTCGAACATGTTCTGGGCGATGGTGATCTTCTCGCCGCGGGCGCGCCGGTCGAGCACGTTGAAACCGGTGAGCAGCAGGTCCTGGGCGTTGTTGTCGCGGGCCGCGCCCGATGAACCGCCCATCACCACGCCGATCAGCCGGCGGCCGTCGCGCACGGCGGAGACCGCCAGGTTGAAGCCGGAGGCGTTGGTGAAGCCGGTCTTCAGACCGTCGACGCCTTCCATCCGGCCCAGCAGGTGGTTGTGGTTGCCCATCACCTGGCCGCGGAAGGTGAACTGCTGCTGGCTGAACAGCCGATAGTACTGCGGATAATCGCGCATCACCGCCCGCGAGAGGATGGCGATGTCCCGGGCCGTGGTGATCTGGCGCGAATTGGGCAGGCCCGAGGCGTTGACGAAGTGGGTGTTCTCCATCCCCAGCTCCCTGGCGCGCAGGGTCATCAGGGCGGCGAAGCGGCTCTCGGTGCCGCCCAGCTTCTCGGCCATGGCCACGGCCATGTCATTGGCCGACTTGATCGCCATGGCCTGCATGGCCTCGCTGACCGAGACGGAATCCCCGGCCGACACGCCCAGCTTGGTGGGCGACTGGGCCGCGGCGTGCGGGGAGACCAGCACCCGGTCGTCCAGCTTCAGCTTGCCTGCGGCCAGCGCTTCGAACGTCAGGTACAGCGTCATCACTTTGGTGATCGACGCGGGATACCGGGGGCTGTCCGCGCGTTTGGCGTACAACACCTCGCCCGATTTCGCATCGACAACGATCGCCGCGTACTTGGGCTGGTTCGCTGGCAGTTGCAGGTAGGGCATCTGAGCCTGAGCCGCCGGCGCGGCCGTTGCGACGACAGTCGCGACGGCCAGACCAAGGGAAATCAACAGGCGGCGGGCGGGCTTCAACATGCTTCGTCCGTCGAATCAAAAGGTTGAGGTCGCCGTTGGGCGGCCGTGTGAAGAACCTACCATGGCGCCGACGTCCTTGCGCGTTGGTAAACAGCGCTTGAAGGAGTCGTTTTGTCGCGGCTTAGGCGATCAAGCTTCGCGTGATCCGCGGGCGACGGCGGCGCTATGCTGCAAAAAATGCTGCGCTGCACAAAAGTCGCTTGACTGCTGCACTGCAACATGAGATCAAAAGCTCGAATTCACCGCCTTCCCAAGCCGAATTCACCAGTCCGCCCAAGTTCGCCTTGCGGCCAAAGCCGCCACCCCATTCGAATCCAGGAGCCCCCCATGGCCGCCGCCGATACCGTCAAAGCCACTGTCGACCAATATACCGCCGCCGGCGCGACCGCGTTCAAGGACGCCGTCGAAAAGTCCCTCGCCGCCCTGACCGACGTGAACGGCTATGGCAAGAAGAACCTCGAGGCCGTCATCGCTTCGGTGACCGCCGCCACCAAGGGCGCCGAGACCCTGGGCGCCCAGGCGATGGCCTATTCGAAGTCCTCGCTCGAGGGTCAGGTGGCCGCCGCCAAGTCGCTGGCCGGCGCCAAGTCGATCCAGGAAGTGGTCGAACTGCAGACCGCCTACGCCAAGTCGGCGCTGGAAACCTACATGGCCGAAGTGGGCAAGATGTCCGAAACCGTCGCCGCCTCGGTGAAGGACAGCCTGAAGCCGCTCAACGAACGCGTGACCGCGGTCGTCGAGAAGATGCAAGCCGCCCGCTAAGGCCGCCCAAGTTAGCCTCATTAGTACGAGGTGCTTAAGGAAGGCCCGGACCCCAGGTCCGGGCCTTTTCTCTTGCGCGCCCTGGCGCTAGACCTTCGGGCATGCCGAGCATCGAAGACCGCCTCGCCGAACTGGGGATCACCCTGCCGCATCCGGTGGCGCCGGTGGCCAACTACGTGCCGTTCGTGCGCGCGGGCGACCTTGTCCACATCTCCGGCCAGGTGTCGGTGGACGCCACCGGCGGGATCAAGGGGATCGTCGGCCAGGATGTCGACCTGGAGCGCGCGAAGGCCGCCGCCCGGCTTTGCGGGATCAACCTGATCGCCCAGATGCGCGCCGCCTGCGACGGCGACCTCGCCCGCATCGTTCGGGTGGTGAAGCTCGCGGGCTTCGTCCAGGCCGGACCTGAATTCTACGAGATCCCCCAGGTCGTGAACGGCTGTTCCGACCTGATGGTGGCGGCGTTCGGCGAGGCGGGCCGGCACGCCCGCTCGGCGGTGGGGGTCTATCGCCTGCCGCTGAATTTCGCCGTCGAGGTCGACGCCGTGGTGCTGGTCCGGTGAAGAACCAGTTCGGCGCGGCCTGGGAGCAGCTGTTCCACCCGCCGGTGGCGCACCGTGGCCTGTGGTCGAAGGACGGCGCGCCGGAGAACTCCCTGGGCGCCTTCCAGGCCGCGTGCGCCCGCGGCTATGCGATCGAGCTCGACGTCCAGCTTTCCGCCGACGGCGAGGCGGTGGTGTTCCACGACGACGACCTGGAGCGCCTGACCGGCCAGCGGGGCAGGGTGCGCGACCGCACCGCCGCCGACCTCACCGAGCTACGCCTGTGCGGCACCGACGAGCGGATCCCGACCCTGCTGGAGGCCCTGGCGGTCATCGGGCGCCAGGCCATGGTGCACGTGGAGCTGAAGACGCCCTATGGCGACGTGGGCGCCCTGGAGCAGCGGGCGCACGAGATCCTGATCGACCACGCCGGGCCGGTCAGCGTCATCGGCTTCAACCCCTATTCCCACGCCTGGTTCGCCGACCGCTTCCCCGGCGTGCTGCGCGGCCTGGACAGCTACCGCTACGACCACGCGCCGCACCTGGCCGAGGCGCAGCGGCGCGCCTTCGCCCGGCTGGAGCATGTGGCGGTCGCCCGGCCGCATTTCCTGGCCCTGGGCGTCGACATGCTGCCCAGCGACCTGGCCGCCGGCCACCGCGCGGCGGGCCTGCCCATCGTCGCCTGGACGGTGCGCACGCCCGAGCAGTGGGACGGGCTCAAGGATTGCTGCGACAACCTGATCTTCGAAGGATTCGCCGCGTGAGGACGCGCCCATGGCCCCGGCGCTGAAGCCGGCGGTCAAGGTCCATCGCCGCATCGCCGAGATCGGCCGGGCGGCCTGGGACGCCTGCGCGACGCATCCCGACAACGCCGGCAATCCGTTCATCCTCTTCGATTTCCTGGATGCGGCCGAGGAGTCCGGCTGCGCGGTCGAGCGGACGGGGTGGGGGCCGCAGCACCTGTCGCTGGAGGATGAGCACGGTCGGGTCGCCGCCGTCGCGCCGCTCTATCTGAAGTCCCACAGCCAGGGGGAGTACATCTTCGACCACGCCTGGGCCGACGCCTACGAGCGGGCGGGCGGACGCTACTATCCCAAGCTGCTGTCGGCCGCGCCCTTCACCCCGGCGACCGGCCCGCGCCTGCTGGTGCGGCCGGGCGTGGACGTCGAGACCGCGCGCAAGTCGCTGCTCTCGGCCGCCGTCACCCTCTGCGGCCGCTACGGCGCCTCGTCCCTGCACGTGAACTTCCCCACCGAGGAGGAGTGGCTCTGGATGGGCGAGCAGGGCCTGGCCCTGCGCCAGGGCCAGCAATACCACTGGATGAACGCCGGCTATGGCTCCTTCGACGACTTCCTGGGCGCCCTGTCGTCGGGCCGGCGCAAGACCATCCGGCGCGAGCGGCGCGACGCCCAGGCCGGCCTGGAGATCTGCGCGCTCACCGGCTCTGCGATCACCGAGGCGCACTGGGACGCCTTCTTCGCCTTCTACATGGACACCGGCTCGCGCAAGTGGGGCCGGCCCTACCTGAACCGCCGCTTCTTCTCGCTCCTGGGCGAGCGGATGGGCGAGCGGGTGCTGCTGGTGATGGCCCGGCGAGGCGGGCGCTGGATCGCCGGCGCCCTCAACCTGATCGGCGACGACTGCCTGTTCGGCCGCAACTGGGGCGCGGTGGAGGAGGTCCCGTTCCTGCACTTCGAGCTCTGCTACTACCAGGCCATCGAATGGGCGATCGACCACGGGCTGGCGCGGGTGGAGGCGGGCGCGCAAGGCCAGCACAAGATCGCCCGCGGCTACCTGCCCAGCGTGGTCCGCTCGGCCCACTTCATCGCCGACCCCGCCCTGCGCGGTCCGGTGGAGGACTTCGTCGCCCGCGAACGGGCGGCCGTGGAAGGCGAGATGGAGTGGCTGTCGGACGAGTTCTCGCCGTTCCGTCAGGGCGACTGACCGCGCAGGCCGGAGCGGTCCGCCGTTCCAACCCCTGCGCCGATTTGCTACGAGGCGCGCAGGATCGTGGCCGTGAGGAGCGTGGGCGATGAGCTTGGTCGGGACCTATGACGACGGCAACATCTTCGCCAAGATCCTGCGCGGCGAGGTGCCGGCCGTCCGGGTGTTCGAGGACGACCACGTGCTGGCGTTCATGGACGCCTTCCCGCAGAGCCGCGGCCACACCCTGGTGATTCCCAAGCACAGCCGAGCGCGCAACCTGCTCGAGGAGGAACCGCACACCCTTTCGGGCCTGATCCTCGGCGTGCAGCGGGTGGCCCGGGCGGTGAACTCGGCCCTCAAGCCCGACGGGATCGTCATCACCCAGTTCAACGGCTCGCCCGCCGGCCAGACGGTCTTCCATCTCCACGTCCACATCATCCCGCGCTGGGAGGGCGTGCCGCTCGGCCGCCACGCCGGCGGCGGCATGGCCGACCTCGCCGAACTCAAGGCGCTCGCCGAGCAGATCGCGGCGCAGATTTCGTAGCGACCTAGAAGGGAGGATCCCGGCCGTCGGCCTCGGGCGCGGGGCCGTCCTCGTCGTAGCGGTTGCGGACCGGCTCGTCGGCGGTGCGGGAGAACTCGGCGGACAGGTCGTCGTAGAAGCCGCCGCGGTGGTCCGGCTGCGCCACGGGCGTGGCCTGGGGCAGGGGCAGCAGCCAGTCGAAGTCGCGCATCGGCATGCCCTTGTGCGCCTCGATCATGAAGGCGCGCCAGATCTGCGCCGGCAGTTCGCCGCCGGTGACCTTGCGCATGGGCCGGCCGTCGTCGTTGCCGACCCAGACGCCGGTGACGAACTCGGGCGTGAAGCCCACGAACCAGGCGTCGCGCCAGTTCTGGCTGGTGCCGGTCTTGCCCGCGATGGGCCAACCGAAGTTGGCCCGCACGCCGGTGCCGTAGGCGGTCACGCCCTGCAGCATCCGCAGCATCATCCCCGCCCGCGCCGGGTCATAGGCCGGGGCCGGCGCGCTGGTCAGGTGCAGCAGCACCCGTTCACCGCCGACGTTGCGGATCTCCTCGATGATGTAGGGCTGCACCCGCGAGCCGCCCTGCTGGAACACCTGGAAGGCGCTGGTCATCTCCAGCACCGACACCTCATAGGCCCCCAGGGCCACGGAGAGGTTGGGCTCGTCGGGCAGGGTGGTGAAGCCGAACCGGCGGGCCAGCGCCCCGATCGCCTTGCCGCCGGACTCCTGCGCCAGCCGCACGGCCACGGTGTTGATCGAGCGGGCGAGCGCCGTCTGCACCATCACCGCGCCGCGGTAGCCGCCGCCGTAGTTCTCCGGCGCCCAGCGGCCGATGCGGATCGGGGCGTCCATGCGCACGTCGGTGGGCCGCACGCCGCGCTCGAGGGCGGCGGCGTAGATGAACGGCTTGAAGCTGGACCCCGGCTGGCGGCGCGCCTGGGCGGCGCGGTTGAAGACGCTGTCGTAATAGTTCGTCCCGCCCACCATGGCCCGGATGGCGCCGTCGGCGCTCAGCGACACCAGGGCGCCCTGGGACACCCGCAGGCCCCGGCTGCGCGCCACCGACCCGCGCACGATCGCCGCCGCGCTGCGCTGCAGCCGCGGGTCGATGGACAGGCGCACCATCAGGTCCGGCGAATTCGGCCCGGCCATGCGGATCGCCTCGCTGGTGGCGAAGTCCAGCGCCCAGCCGAAGTCGCCGTCGTTGGGCTGGGCGGTGGGGGCGAGCTTCGGCTTCACGGCCATGGCGTCCCGGGCCTGCTCGGCGGTGATCCAGCCCTCCGCTTCCATCCGCCGCAGCACCAGGTGCGAGCGCTGCAGCGCCTCGTCCATCCCGTGGTGCAGGGCGAGCCGCGTGGGCGCCTTGGGCAGGGCCGCCAGCAGCGCGGCCTCGGGCAGGGTCACCTGGCTGGCGGGCTTGCCGAAGTAGGTGCGGGCCGCGGCGTCGACGCCGTAGGTGTTGGCCCCGAAGTAGATGCGGTTGAGATAAAGCTCCAGCACCTCGTCCTTCGAGAGCAGGCGCTCGATGCGCACCGCCAGCACCGCCTCCTGGATCTTGCGGCGGAAGGTCTGGTCGGGGGTGAGGAACAGGGTCTTGGCGAGCTGCTGCGAAAGCGTCGAGCCGCCCTCGACCACCCGGCCGGCCTTGTGGTTGGCCACGAAGGCGCGCCCGATCGCCCACAGGTCCACCGCGCCGTGGCGGTAGAAGCGCCGGTCCTCGGCGGCCAGCATCGCCTGCGGCAGGTAGCCGGGAAGCTGCGCCAGGCGGACCTGGTCGCCGTAGCGCGGGCCGCGCTCGGCGATCAGCTGGCCCGTGCGGTCGTAGAACTTGATCGCCGGCGCCCGGTTGTATGCGTAGAGGATCTCGCGGCGGGGAAGGGGCGGGAGCTCGGCGAGGTAGGCCTTCTGCAGCCAGACCGCGCCGCCCAGGGCCCCGACGGCCAGCACCATCAGCACCGTGGCGATCGTGGTCGAAAGCCAGGTGGGTAGGCGGCGCCTGGGCGGCTTCGGCGGGGGCTTGGGCCGGCCAGGCGGCGGCGGCTTGCGCCCGCGGCCGAACGGGGCGGCGACGCCCGTGTCCGGGTCACGGACGGCGACGTCGGGGCCGGAGATCGGATCGGGCGGGCGGCGAATCACCGGCGGTCGGGCCTCAACGGGATTAGGATACCCGCGCATTTGGGTTTAGGACGCCTCGCTGATGGCGACGAGACCTTTCTGGGACGTGAAATCCCTCGAGCAGATGACCGTGCGCGAGTGGGAAAGCCTGTGCGACGGCTGCGGCCTGTGCTGCCTGGTCCGCTTCGAGGACGAGGACACCGGCGAGGTCATCCCCACGCGCGTGCATTGCAAGCTGTTCGATCCGGACGCCTGCCGGTGCAACGACTACGCAAACCGCAAGAAGCACGTCCCCGACTGCATCAAGCTGACCCCCGGCAATATCGAGGCGCTGGAATGGATGCCGATGAGCTGCGCCTACCGCCGGATTCATGAGGGACGGGGGCTGGCCGACTGGCACCCGCTGATCTCGGGCGATCCCGAGAGCGTGCACGAGGCCGGGGTCTCCGTGCGCGGCCAGACGGTGAGCGAGGCGATCCTCGACGATCCCGACGACGCGCTGGACTTCGCAGCGTGGGACCTCGTGGAGGAGCGGGGGCGAGATTGACTCCTCCCGGACGGGGCCGCCCGACGTGACGACCGCAGGCTCCCCCGCATCCGGCCTGCCGATCGATTTTCCCCTGACGGCCGAGGCGTTCGACCAGTGCGACGCGCAGCTGGTCCGCCGCGTTGCGGAGCTTCGCAAGCGCCTCGGCCGCCCGATCGTCGTCGGATTGTGCGGGCCCCAGGGCAGCGGCAAGTCCACCACCGCCCGGCGCTGGGCCGCCGGCCTGGCGGTCGCGGGGCTTCCCACGGCCGTGCTGTCGCTCGACGACTTCTATTTCACCCGGGCCGAGCGGGCCGGGCTCGCACGCGACGTGCACCCGCTGCTGGCGACGCGCGGCGTTCCCGGAACCCACGACGTGGCCTTGGCCCGCGCGACAATCGCCCGATTGCTGGACGCTTCCGTGGGTTCGGTCGTTCCGCTGCCCAGCTTCGACAAGACCCTCGACGACCGCCTGCCCCCGTCGCAATGGCGCCGACACCAGGGACGCTGCGACATCGTGCTGCTGGAGGGCTGGTGCGTCGGCGCGCGGCCGCAGGCGCAGGACGCCCTCGACCTGCCGCTGAATGCGCTCGAGCGGGACGAGGACCCCGACGGCTCATGGCGCCGCTTTGTGAACGCCAGGCTCGCCGGCGAATACCAGGCGCTGTTCGCCGGCGTCGACCTGCGCGTGCTCCTCCGCGCCGACGACTTCGGGCGTGTCCTGGCCTGGCGCGCGGAACAGGAAGCCGGCCTGACCCGCCGGGCCGGCCAGTCGCTCCCTGCGATGGACGAGGCCGCGCTCCGCCGGTTCATCGCCCATTATGAGCGGATCACGCGATGGCTGATGGCCGATGAGCCCGCCGATCTGGTCATCGACATCGACGCCGATCGCCGGCCGGTCCGCCTGCGCCTGGCCTGGCCTGCGCCCAGAGCGTGACAGCTTCAAGTGGATACCGGTTGAAGCGCCCGTCACGCTCTAAACATTTGAAGATAGACCCTTTTTATCCGTTTCAGATGATTCCATCTGAAACGGAAAGGGTCTAAGGCCGGTCCTTCATCAGCGCCTCGGCCTTGCGGCGCAGGTCGTCGAAGCTCTCCGCCTTGAAGTCGATGGCGGCCTGGATGCAGCCGGCGTCCTCGTAGCGGCGCAGGCTGTCGCGGATCGTGCCCTCGTCCGGCAGCTGGGTGCGGATGCTGCGCGGGATCTTCCGGCCGGCCATCGCGTCGAGCTTCTCGCCGCCTTCCTTCATCTCCTCGGGGGAAACGCCGCTGGGGTGCCAGACGTCCGCGTACTTGGCGGCGCGGCGCAGCGGGGCGGGGGCGAGGCCGCGGGCCCCGATCCAGATCGGCGGGCCGGGCTTCTGGACCGGCGTCGGCTCGAAACGGATCTTGGACGCCTTGGTGAACTTGCTGTCGTGCGAAAGCTCGCCGCCCTGCCAACAGACCTTCCAGGTCTCCAGGGCGTCGTCGACCACCGCGCCGCGCGGTTCGAAGAAGTCGCCGCGGCCCAGCGCCTGGAACTCCCGGCGGGCCCAGCCGGTGCCGACGCCGATGTCCAGGCGGCCGTTCGAGAGCACGTCGATGGTGGCCAGCATCTTCGCCTGCAGCACCGCGTCGCGGTACGGCACCACCAGCACGCCGGTGCCCAGGCGGATCTTCGTCGTCGTGGCGGCCACATAGGCGAGGGTGGTCAGGATCTCCAGCCAGACGTCGCCGTAGACTGGCCTGTAGCCCTCCATGCCGATGACGTGGTCGGTGAGCCAGAGCCCCTCGAAGCCCATGTCCTCGAAGAGGGGCGCATTACGGATGGCTTCCTGGCAGTAGGCGCCTTCGTTGGGCAGCACGACGTCAAGTCTCACGGGGATCTCCTCGCCTTGTTTCTTTAAGGTCGCGAGCCCGCGCGGCCCCGCCTGGCGACGGTTAGTCCAGACACACAGGGCGGGCAAGCTGTGCGGACGGTTCCGTTTGATGTGGGAATTCCCCTCGAGGCCACGCCGGGGCGGCCGTGAATAGGGGTGCTCACTCAAGGTCGTCATGGCCCGGCTTGACCGGGCCACCCAAGTCGAGCTTGCAGCGGCCGCTTGTGAATCGGCGCCGGCCACCGCTTGGGTCGCCCGGTCAAGCCGGGCGATGACGATGGTGAGGTGAAGTGACCGTCTCGCAGCCGCCGCCTACGAGCCCTTCGCCGCTTCGTGCGGGGCCTGCTCGCTGAGGCCGCCGCCGTAGACAGGGGTGAGCATGCTCTGGGTGGCGTGGATGGAGCGGCCGCCGTCCACCGGGATGATGGCGCCGGTGGTGAAGGAGCTGGCGTCGCTGGCCAGGAAGGCGGTCGCCTGGGCGATCTCCTCCGGCTCGCCGTTGCGGCGCATCGGCGCGCGGTCCGCAGCGATCCGGGCCGAAGCGGCGTTCTTGAACAGCGGCTCCGAGGAGAAGGTGCGGATCAGGCCCGGCCAGATGGCGTTGATGCGGATGTTCTGCGCGCCGAACTCGGCGGCGATGTTCTTCATCAGCTGCAGCTCGGCGGCCCGCATGCAGGAGTAGACGCTGCGCTCCGACGTGGCCTCGTGGGTCGACCCCGACGAGATGTAGATGATCGAACCGCCGCCGCTCTCGATCATGTTCGGGATGCACATGTTGGAGAGCCAGAACTTGCTCTTGAAGACCGAGAGGAACTGGAAATCCACGGCCTCGTCCGGCATCTCCCGGGACGGGCCCAGCCAGGGCAGGGCGCTGGCGCAGCAGACCAGGGTGGTCACCTTGCCGAAGCTGTCGATCGCCAGCTTCACCACCGCCTCGAGGTCGGCCTTGTCCTCGATGATGCAGCGGCGGCTCACCGCCACGAGGCCTCCCTTGCCGTAGCGGTCGTTGAGCTCGGCGGCCACGGCGGCGGCCTCGTCCGCGTTGCGGCTGGAGACCACCACCCGCGCCCCGTCGGCGGCGAACCGCTCGACGATCGCCCGGCCCATGCCCTTGGTCGATCCGGTGACGATCGCCACCTTGTCCTTCAGGTGGAAGGCGTCCGCCGTCATCATGCGCGTTCTCTCCGGTCTGGTTCGGCCCGCAGTTAATCCGCGGTTTGACGCCGGAAATAGCCCCCGCTTTCGAAGCCCCGTCAAATGTGTAGGCTCAGGCGACGAGATCCGGCGAAGGAGAGGCGATGCGATTCCAGGGCCAGACGATCCTCGTCACCGGCGCCAGCGAGGGAATCGGCTTGGCGGTGGCGCAAGGGCTCGCCCGCGAAGGCGCCCATGTGGTCATGATCGCGCGGCGCCCCGACGTGCTGGACAGGTCCGTAGCTTCGATCCGCGAGGCGGGCGGAAGCTGCGAGGGCGGGGTGCTGGACGTCTCCGACCACGACGCGCTGGCCGGCTTCATCGCCGAGCTCGGCCGGCGGCCGGGCCGGCTCGACGGCCTGGTCAACAACGCCTTCACCTCGATCCAGAAGGACATCGTCTCCACCACCCTGGAGGACTGGCGGGCCGTCTTCACCGTCAATGTCGAGGCCGCCTTCGTGGCCATCCAGGCGGTCCTGCCGATCATGCAGGCGCAGGGCGGCGGGGCCATCGTCAACGTCGCGTCGGTTTCCGGCGTGCGCGCGCGGCCCAACTCGGCCGCCTATTCCGCGTCCAAGGCGGCCCTGATCCACCTGGGCGCCATCGCGGCCATCGAGGCGGCGCCGCACAAGATCCGGGTCAACACCATCATCCCGGGCGCCACCACCACGCCGTCCTTCCAGCGGGCCGTCGCGAACATGCCGCCTAAGGACCTGAAGGCGCTGGGCGAGGGCCAGGTCCCGCTGGGCCGGTTCGGCGACGCGGAGGACGTCGCGAAGGGGGTGCTGTTCATGCTTTCAGACGAGGCCGGCTTCGTCACCGGCGCCGAATTGCGCGTGGAGGGCGGCGCCTTCTGGACGCGCTGACACCCAAGATGCAAAGCCTCGCCGTGCGTACGGAAAACATGTCACTTTCGCTGCCGTCCGAAAAGTTGCAGGAGCACGCCCAGGTGGATGACGGGAGCGGCAAGCGGCCGCTGGTGAGCGGGGCGCTGATCAAGGCTCTGCGCAAGGAGATCCTCTCGCGGGAGCCGGGCGACAACCTCGGCTCCGAGGGCGAACTGCTGGCGAAGCTGAAGGTGGGCCGCTCCACCCTGCGCCAGGCCGCCCGCATCCTGGAGCAGGAGCAGCTGCTCGACGTGCGCCGCGGCGTGCGCGGCGGCTATTTCACCCGCCGCCCGGACGAGAGCGCGGTGGCCCAGTCCGCCGCCCTCTACCTGTCCCTGCGCAAGGCCACCCTGAGGCATCTCATGCAGGTGAGCGAGGTGCTGAGCGAGATGGCCTATCGGCTCGCCGCGGCGTCGGTCGACGAGGCGCAGCGCCAGGCCCTGCGCGAGACGATGGAGCAGCTGCGCGCCACCGCCAGGAACCCGATGGACGTCCGAGATTTCCTGGCCCGCGGCGAGGTTCTCCGGCGCAGCGTGCTGCGGTTGGCGGGCAATCCGTTTCTGGAGCTGTTCCTCGGCATTACCTACCTGTTCGGCGGCCGGGCCACCGACGCGCCGATGTTCACCGGCAAGTCCGACCGCATGGCGGCGCTGGAGGCCCTGCAGTGGCGCATGGCCGAGTCGGTGCTGAACGGCGAGCCGGACGTGGCCGCCGCGCTGCGCAACCAGCTCTCGCGCATGATGGACGACTGGGCCCGGGAGGACGGCGAGCCCGACCTGCAAACGGTCTGACCGGCGAGCGGAGGAGACGCGACATGGCCAAGGCGGCGGTGCTGACGGCGGAACGCAGGCTCGAAATGCGCGACATTCCCACCCCGGACGCCCCGCCGGCCGGCGGGGCCCTGCTGGCCATGGAAGGCTGCGGCATGTGCGGCAGCGACGTGGAGCAGTACGAGGGTGAGGTCGTCAAGATGGGCATGATGACCTTTCCCTGCATCCCCGGCCACGAGCCTGTCGGCCGGCTGGCGGCGATGGACAGGGAAGCCGGCCGACGCTGGGGCCTGAAGGAAGGCGACCGGGTCGCGGTCCACGGCGTCGCCCCCTGCGGCGCCTGCCACGCCTGCCGGGAGGGCCGCTCCTGCATGGACGCCTTCTACTATGGCTTCCGCTCATTGGGCGTGGGCTCGGGCCTCTGGGGCGGGTTCGCCGAGACCATGGAGATCGCCCCGCGCACCCGGCTCTATCCGATCTCCGAGCGGCTCAGCATCGAGGACGCGCTGCTCTTCAATCCGCTGGCCGCCGGCTTCGACTGGGTGCTGCGGCTGGCCGAGGTCAAGCTCGACGAGAGCGTGCTGGTCCTGGGCGCCGGCCAGCGGGGCCTGGCCTCGGTGATCGCAGCCAAGGAGGCGGGGGCGTCGAAGATCATCGTCACCGGCCTGCGGCGCGACGCCTTTAAACTGGAGATCGCCCGTAAGCTGGGCGCCACCGACACCCTGATCGTCGAGGACGTGGACGTCCGCGAAGACGTCCGGCGCATCACCGGCGGCCTGGGCGTCGACAAGGTGATCGAGACCACGCCGCTGGCCTTCTCGCCCATCGCCGACGCCATCGCTACGGCCCGGCCCGGCGGCCTGATCGTGCTGGCCGGGCTGAAGGCCAACAAGCCGATGCCGGAGTTCCCCATCGACCAGGTGATCCAGCGGCGGTTGCGGATCGTGGGCGCGCTTTCGACCTCCGACTGGTCGGTGGGCCAGGCCATCCGCACCATCGAGAGCGGCCGCTATCCCCTGGAACTCCTGCACACCCACCGCCTGCCGCTGGAGAAGGTGGAGCACGCGGTGCACCTGCTGGCCGGCGAGGTTCCGGACGACACGCCCCTGCACATCAGCATCCTGCCGGGGTTGAGCGCCTAGCGTTCACGGCCCGCGATCCCGCCTCGCCGCCGGGGGGCTCCGACGTCCGGTTGTCAGGCGACCGGCGCCGGGCGGCGGCGCACCGCCATGAAGCCCAGGATCACGAAGACGACCAGCAGCGCGCCCTGGGCCGCGGCGAAGGGCGGCTCCGTGCCGGTGGGCGCGAAGGCGTTGAGCGCGGGGATCTTCTGGAACGCCTGCACCACGCCGACGAAGCAGTTCAGGTAGAGCGCAATGATGGCGCTGATCACATAGATCGGGCGCCACAGGCCGGCGCGCTTGCGGACGTATAGGGCGAAGAGCGCCACGGCGAGCACCACCAGCGAGACGGCGCCGACCACATGCGGCGGGCCGATCGCTTTGGAATGGAAGAAGAAGCCGGTGACGCTGGTGAGAATGGTCGTCGCCAGGAAGAAGGCCGTCAGACCGTCAGAGCGCCGGTTGGCCAGGAGCGCGGGCAGCAGGGCCAGCCCCGCCGCGATCGCCACGAGGCTGATGATCACATGCACCGTCGTGAACGCCGCCACCGACATTCCCAGGATCATGTCGCTCCCCTTCGTGCTTCATCGCCGCGCCGGGCAAGGTCACGCTAGCACTGTTGGGTGGCGGGCGCAGCATGCCGCCGCGATCCCTTGGCCCGTTGAGATATGCGCACCGCGGCGAAACTAAAGCGTCAATCAACACCAAATGAACACAGGTGTGAAGGATACAAATGGTCGCCCATGAGTTGTATGATCTCACAGAGGGTTGGGGTGATGCTGAATTCTCGCGTCCTCTTCGTCGATGATAATTTCATATGCAACATGGAGTCATGCGAGTTTCTGCTGGAGAGTGGCTTCAACGTCGTAGCTGTTTACTGCGCATCTGCTGCGTTCGAAGTGATTGAAAAGCGTGGGATGCTGTCGGCGCTGGTGACGGACATCGACCTTGGTCCAGGGTCGGATGGCTTTGATGTCGCTCGCTACGCCCGCGCCAGCTACCCGGAGCTGTCCGTGGTCTACATCTCAGGGACGGCATGGCGGCGCTACGCGACGGAAGGCGTCGAAGGCTCTCAATTCATCAACAAGCCGTTCCACCCTCGCCAGCTCGTGGAGGCGCTGAATCGCGCGGCCCATCTTGAAGCGGCGTGAGGCCATCTGGCAGTTCTGCCTGGTCGCGGGCCTCGCGAGTTTCGGGTTCGCCGCCTACGTCGCAATGCATCCGCGACTGTAGGGGCCGCGCTCGCGAGGTTTCTGCGGCCCAAGAATCTATCGCGGCTTGCGGAACCGCAGCAGGAACTGGTCGGTCTTGCCGCGGATCGCCGGGTCGAACACGTTCTTGCTGTGATCATCGACGCGGTTCGCCAGGATCTTGCTCTCCCCGTCGAGCACGAAGCCCGCCGCCGTGACTTCCTTCTTCACTGCCGCCACGTCGATGCGGTGCAGGCTGTCGGTGTTCTTCAATCCGGCGCCGGCCGCGTCGGCATGGTCCAGCACCACATAGACGCCGCCCGGCTTCAGCGCCGCGAAGACGTTGCGGTTGAACGCCGGCACATTGGCGGGGCCCATGAATTGGTCGTGCAGGTCGTGATAGTTCTGGCGGATGAGGACCGCATCCAGGCCCTTCGGCAGCGCGGGCGCATTGATCGGCGGCGAGCTCAGCACGACGTTGGCGTAGGCCGGAGTGGCGGTCAGGGCCTTCACCATGTCGAGCACTTCCGGGTGGGCCTTGACCAGCTCCGCTGGCTCCACGGCATAGACCTTCCCATTGGGTCCGACGGCTTGGCTCAGGGCGCGCACGAAGCGGCCGGCGAAGATGTCAGCGACCTTGTCGCCGGGCTTGACGCCGATGAAGGCGATCACCTCGGCGCGCTTCAGCGCCGGATCTGTGAGGGCGTCAGCCTCCTGTGCGGACGCCACCGCGGCGAAGCCCATCGCCAGCGTCACGACGAACGCCGCGGCCATTCCAGTCAACCGACGCATCGGAGCCTCCCTTTGTTATCGGCGGACACTAGTATGCCGGGAAGGCTGGCGCGCCACAGAATTGGACCGGCTTAGGCGGGCGCCTTCGTAGCCTGCTCCCCGAACACCCGGGCGAAGATGCGGTCGACGTTCTTGAAGTGGTAGCCGAGGTCGAACAGCTCGCCGAGCTCCTCATCGGAGAGCCTCGAGCGCACCTGCGGGTCGGCCCGCAGGAAATGCACGAAGCTTCCCTCGCCGCGCCACACCCGCATGGCCGCGGTCTGCACGGCCGAGTACGCCGTCTCGCGGGCCAGGCCCTTCTGGGTCAGCGCCAGCAGCACCCGCTGCGAATGCACCAGGCCGCCCAGGCGATCGAGGTTCTTCAGCATGTTGTCCGGATAGATCACCAGCCGCTCCACCACGTTCGCCAGCCGGCGCAGGGCGAAGTCCAGGTGGATGGTGGCGTCCGGCGCGATGCCCCGCTCCACCGAGGAGTGGCTGATGTCGCGCTCGTGCCAGAGGGCGACGTTCTCCAGCGCCGGGATCACCGCCGAGCGCACCAGGCGCGCGAGGCCGGTGAGGTTCTCGGTGAGGATCGGGTTGCGCTTGTGCGGCATGGCGCTGGAGCCCTTCTGGCCCACGTCGAAGGCCTCCTCGGCCTCCAGCACCTCGGTGCGCTGCAGGTGGCGGATCTCGGTCGCCAGCCGCTCGATGGAGGCGGCGACGACGGCCAGCGCCGAGAAATAGGCGGCGTGCCGATCGCGCGGGATCACCTGGGTGGAGATCGGCTCCACGGCCAGGCCCATCTTCTGCGCCACATGCGCCTCGACCTCGGGGGCGACGTTGGCGAAGGTGCCGACCGCGCCGGAGATGGCGCAGGTGGCGATCTCGAACTTCGCCATGGCGAGCCGCTCCTTGGCGCGCTGGAACTCGGCGTAGTGACCGGCAAGCTTCAGGCCGAAGGTGGTCGGCTCGGCGTGGATGCCGTGGCTGCGGCCCACGGTGGGGGTGAGCCTGTGCTCGAAGGCGCGCCGCTTCAGGGCCGCCAGCACCAGGTCCACGTCCTCGATCAGGAGGTCGGTGGCCCGGGAGAGCTGCACGGCCAGCGCCGTGTCGTTGACGTCCGACGAGGTCATCCCCTGGTGCAGGAAGCGCGCCTCCTCGCCCACCAACTCGGTGACGTGGGTCAGGAAGGCGATGACGTCGTGCTTCACCTCGCGCTCGATGGCGTCGATGCGGTCGACGTCGAACAGCACGTCCTTGCCCTTGGCCCAGATCGCCGCCGCGGCGGCCTTGGGGATCACGCCCAGCTCGGCCATGGCGTCGGCGGCGTGCGCCTCGATCTCGAACATGATGCGGAAGCGCGTCTGGGGCGACCAGATCGCGGCGGCCTCGGGCCGGGCGTAGCGGGGGATCATGGCGGGACTCCTACGGCCGGGCTGATGGAAGGCCCAGCCGCGGGTGTCAAGGAGCCCGCAACCTCTCGACGAACGGAACCCCAGGGTCCAACTTTCCGCCGGGCCTGCAAGACCCGACCGCGCGAAGAGGGAGAGGCGTCGTGATTCTGAATTCCGCCAGCGGACAGGTGTCCGTCGCCAACCTGGGCAAGACGCTGATGCACGAGCATCTGGTGGCGAGCTTCGGCGGCTGGGAGGGCGATTCCTCCGCCCCGCGGCCAAGCCGGGAGGACATCCTCAAGATCTGCGTCGACCGCGTCGAGGAGCTGAAGTCCGGCGGTTTCGGCGCGCTGTTGGACCCATGCCCCAATGACCTGGGCCGCGACGTGGACCTGATGGGCGAGGTGGCGGCGCGCACCGGCTTTACGGTCCTCTTCGCCGTGGGCCTCTACATGGACAAGCTGGCGGGACCCTATTGGAAGCTGAAGATGGCCATGGACCCCGACGGGGGAAGGCGGCTCGCCGACATGTTCATCAAGGAGATCGAGGACGGCGTCGGCTCCACGGGGCTGAAGCCCGCCGTGATCAAGGTCGCCACCGGCGCGGCGCCCTTCACCAAGTTCGAGGAGCGGGTGATGCAGGCCTCAGTGGCTGCGGCGGTCGCCACCGGCACCCCGATCATCACCCACACCGAGGGCGTCGACGGCGACCAGCAGCTGGCGACGCTCACCGGCCACGGGATCGCGCCCGGCCGGGTGATCATCGGCCATTCCTGCGCCAACCCCGATCACGCCTATCACCGGCGCATCGTCGACGCCGGCGCCTATATCGGCTTCGACCGCTTCGGCATCGAGCGCATCCGCCCCGACGAGGGCCGCATCGCCTCCCTCGTCGAAATGATCGAGGCGGGCCAGGCCGAGCGGGTGATCGTCTCCCACGACTGCGTCTTCCACATGCCGGGCCAACTCTACGCCGACCCGGCCTCGCCCATGCCCCAGCGCAGCCCGATGCACTTCTCCCGGGTGCTGGCGCCGAAGCTGCGGGACATGGGGGTGTCGCAGGCGACGATCGACTCGATGCTCACCGACAACCCGCGGCGCTACTTCGAGGGCGCGGCGGCTTAGTTTCAGCTCCTCCGCCGTCCCGAAGAGGACGGGGGAGGGGGATCACCCGAAGAGTTCTCTTCGGGGGAGCAGCGAGCGGCGCCTACCGCAGCGCCTCCTCCAGATCCGCGATCAGGTCATTCACGTCCTCGATCCCGACCGACAGCCGGATCAGGCCGTCGACGATGCCCAGGCGCTCCCGGGCCTCGGCCGGGATGGAGGCGTGGGTCATGATCGCCGGGTGCTCGATCAGGCTCTCCACCCCGCCCAGGCTCTCGGCCAGGGTGAAGAGGCGGGTGCGCTCCAGCACCCGTTTCACGCCGGCGATGTCCCGGTCGAGGATCACCGTCACCATGCCGCCGAAGCCGTGCATCTGGCGCTTGGCGAGGTCGTGCTGCGGGTGGCTCTCCAGGCCCGGGTAGATCACCCGCGTCACGTCGCTGCGACCCTCCAGCCGGCGGGCGATGGCCAGCGCGTTCTCGCAATGGCGGGCCATGCGCAGGGCCAGCGTCTTCACGCCCCGGTGGGCCAGGAAGCTGTCGAATGGCGAGGCCACGGCGCCCACGGCGTTCTGCAGGAAGGTGAGCCGCTCGGCGAGTTCGGAGTTGCCGCCCACCACCAGGACGCCGCCGACCAGGTCCGAATGGCCGGAGAGGTATTTGGTGGCCGAGTGCATCACCACGTCGAAGCCCAGCTCCAGAGGCCGCTGCACATAGGGGCTGGCGAAGGTGTTGTCGGCCGCGGCGATCAGGTTGCGGGCCTGGGCCAGGCGGCCGAGCGCGCGCAGGTTGGCCAGCTTCAGCATCGGATTGGTGGGCGTCTCCACCCAGAGCATCCGGGTCCGCGGGGTGATGGCGGCCTCGACCGCGGCCAGGTCGCTCAAGTCCACGAAGGTGAAGTCGAGGCCCGCGGAGCGGCGGCGCACCCGCTCGAACAGGCGCCACGAGCCTCCGTAGAGGTCGTCGCTGGCGATGACGTGGTCGCCGGAGTCCAGCACGTCCAGCAGGGTGGCGATGGCCGCCAGGCCCGAGGCGAAGGCGTAGCCGCCGGACCCGCCCTCCAGGTCGGCCACGGCGCGTTCGAAGGCGAAGCGGGTGGGGTTCTGGCTGCGGGAATATTCGAAGCCCTGGTGCACGCCCGGGCTCGACTGGGCGTAGGTGGAGGTGGCGTAGATCGGCGTCACCACCGCGCCCGTGGCCGGGTCGGGGACCTGGCCGCCGTGGATGACACGGGTGGCGAACTCCAGCCGGTTGCGGCCGGTCACGACTGTCGCCTCAGGTAGTTGATCAGGTCGATGCGGGTGATCAGGCCCAGGAACTCGCGCCCGTCGAGCACGATGGCCACCTGGTCGCAGGCGAACAGGGGCAGCAGGGCGTCGAGCGGCTCGCGGGCCTGCAGGGTCTGGAGCCGGGCGGTCATGGCGCTCGACACCGGGCGATCGAAGCGGCGCTGGGGCGTTCCGTCCTCCACGGCCTGCAACAGGTCGCTCTCGTCGATCAGGCCGATCAGGCGCTCGCCGTCCAGCACCGGCAGTTGCGAGACGTCGGCGGCGCGCATGCGGTTGTAGGCGGTGAGCAGGGTGTCGCCGGGGCCCACCGTGACCGCCCCGGCCCCGGGGGCGCTGGTGATCAGGTCGCGCAGGTCGCCGTGCAGGGGCCGGTCGGCGAGGCCCTGATCGGCCAGCCAGGCGTCGTTGTAGACCTTCGACAGGTACTTCGAGCCGGTGTCGCAGACCAGGGTCGCCACCCGCTGCGGCGTGGTCTGCTCGCGGCAGTAGCGCAGGGCGGCGGCCAGCAGGGTGCCCGACGAGGATCCCGCCAGCACCCCGGCCTTGGTCAGCAACAGGCGGGCGGTGTCGATGCTCTCGCGGTCGGTGATCTCATAGGCCTGGGCGACCAGGGACAGGTCGCAGTTCACCGGCACGAAGTCCTCGCCGATGCCCTCCACCAGCCAGGAGCCCGCCGCCACATGCTCGCCCCGGACCAGGGGGGCGAGGATGGAGCCGGTCGGGTCGGCCAGGATCATCTTCGTCTTCGGCGAGGCCTTGGCGAAGTAGCGGCCAAGGCCCGTCAGGGTGCCGCCGGAGCCCACCCCCACCACCATGGCGTCCAGGTCGCCGCCCATCTGCTCCAGGATCTCCGGGCCGGTGGAGGTCTCGTGGGCGAGGGGGTTGGCCGGGTTCTCGAACTGGTTGACGTAGACCGAGCCGGGGATTTCGGCCGCCAGGCGCTGGGCCATGTCCTGGTAGTATTCCGCATGGCCCTTGCCCACGTCGGAGCGGGTGAGGCGGACCTCCGCCCCCATGGCCCGCAGATGCTGGATCTTCTCGCGGGCCATCTTGTCGGGGACCACCAGGATCAGCCGGTAGCCCTTCAGGATGCCCACCTGGGCGAGGCCGAGGCCGGTGTTGCCGGCGGTGGCCTCGATGATGGCGCCGCCGGGTTTCAGCCGCCCGTCCGCCTCCGCCGCCTCGATCATCGAGCGGGCGATGCGGTCCTTGATGGAGCCGCCGGGGTTGGCGCTCTCCAGCTTGGCGAACAGGCGGCAGGGGCCGGTGTCGAAGGCGTCGGTCAGCTCCAGCATCGGCGTGCAGCCGATCAGCTCGAGCGCCGAGGCGGCGGGCGGTGGGGGACGGCGGTCGGACATGGCGCCTCCGGGGACGTCGCCACGATAGGCTGATTTTCCGCCGGGCCTAAGCGGCTTCGCCGCGTTCGGCGCGGGCCTTGGCCAACGCTTCCGTGAGGCCGAAGGCGCCCAGGAAATAATGCAGAGCGCCCCACAGGAAGAACCCGAAGGTGATCAGCAGGCCATGGCGGGTGCCGTGGGCCAGGGCGTCGTGACACCGGCCCGCAAGCTCGGCCGCGGCGCCGGGCGCGGGCCTGCCCCCCGGGCAGAGCGCGCCGAAGTCGATCGGGCCTGCGGCCTGGCCGAACAGGTTGGGCAGGGCGGCGGAAAGGCCGGGGTCGCCGGGGTGCGTGAAGGCGTGCTGAGCGAACAGGTCGATCATCAAGCCGGTGAAGGGCGGACCGCCGCCCAGCGCGAACAGGTTGAGGAAGAAGAACAGCAGGGCCGTGGCGGTGGCCCGCCGGCGGATATCGAACATGTTCTGCACGACCCCGAAGGTCGGCCCAAGGTAGATGTAGAGAAAGATCCCGGGAATCAACAGGATGGCCGCGGCGACCTGCCATGACGGTTGAACATAGGCGACCATGTAGAGGGGCGCGGCGATGACGGCGCCGATGGCGGGCGTCAGCGAGTACCAACGCGGGCTGAACGCCGCGAGCCGGTCGGTCACCACGCCGCCCAGCAGCGTTCCCACGCCGGCGGAAAAGCCGCCCACCAGGCCGGTCAGCAGGCCGACCTGGGCATAGTCCAGTCCGAAGGTGCGGATGAAGTAAGGGGCGGTGAAGGCGGTCATGCCGTAGCCGCCGAACGAGATCAAGGTCACCCCCAGCACCATGTTGGCGACCGGCCACTTCAGGAACAGCACCCTGGCCACCGCCGCCATCTCGCGGAACTCGTGGGCCAGGGAGAAGGGCTCGGCGGTACCCTTGGGCTCGGCGACCACGTCGTCCGGCAGGGCCGGATGGGGTTGCGGCTCGGAATGACCGCGCGGCGGCTCCTTGACCACCAGCTTCAGCGCGATCGCCATCGCGATGCCTGGGACGCCCACCAGCATGAAGGCCGCCCGCCAGCTGAAGTACTGGGTGAGGTAGCCGCCGATCACCGCCCCCAGCATGGTGCCCATGGGGATGCCGAAGGCGTAGACGGCCAGCGCCGTCGCCCGCTTGCGCGGCTCGTAATAGTCGCTGATCAGCGAGTGGGCGGGCGGCGACAGGCCCGCTTCGCCGAAGCCCACGCCGAACCGGTAGAGGGCGAGCTGCGCGAAGCTGGTCGCCGTGCCGCAAAGCGCGGTGAAGCCGGACCAGATCAGGATCGCCGTCGAGATGATGCTCACCCGGTTGAACCGCTCGGCCAGCCGCGCGATCGGGATCCCCAGCAGGGTGTAGAGCAGGGCGAAATAGAGTCCGCCCAGCAGGCCCAGCTGGGTGTCGGAGATCCGCAGGTCTTCCTTGATGGCCTGGCCGATGGTGCCGATGATCGTGCGGTCGAGGAAGTTCAGCGTGTAGGCGATGACCAGCAGGCTGAGCACGGTCGACTTGTAGCCCGACGAATAGACCGGCCTGTGCGCCCCGCCGCCGCCGGACACGGCTTCCACCGCGGCCATCGTTCCTCCCGGCCCGATTGAAGCGGGCGCTCCTTGTACCTTGCCGTTCTATCGGCAAGCGTCGCCGCGCGCCAGGAGCGGCGGCGGGCGTGGCGCAATTCGGGCCCCGGTCACCAACGGCGTCGGAGTTGCGCGCCGCGACGGCGCAGCCGCAGGGCCTGCTGGCGCATTTCGGGCGTGACGAGGGGCGTTTCGGGCGGCAGGCGCTCTCGCAGCGCGCCAAGCGGGACGATGGTGAGGGTCGGCTCGGGGCCGGAGCTCGCCTCGGTCCAGCGCAGCATCAGCGAGCCTTCGGCGTGGCCGCCTGGATCCAGCCAGTTGGGGACGCCCGGATCCTCGAGCGCGATCACCGCCCGGAACCTGCCGTCACGGTCGAGGACGGCCTGGCCGGCGTTGAGGCTGCTTTGCCGGTTGATCCAGTCGATGGCGTTCCAGAGGGAATCGTTGAGCTGGACGTTCCAGTAGCGCACCCGTTCGGGGACCTCGGTCTCCAGGATCAACGCCTCGCCCGGCGCCAGCCTGAAGACGCCCTGGTAATAGTGCTGGTTCGCCACCCCGCCGCGGCCGGCCCAATCGTCATGCTCGAGGCGGTTGATCAGGCCGCGCGCCCGCTGACCGGCGACGTACTCCATGGCGAACGCGCCGAACCGGTCGGGGAATGCCGCGAGCAAGGCCAGCCTCCGCGCGATCTCGGCCGCGTCCAGGCGCTTTGGCGCGATCGGCCGGTCGATCCGATCGATCGCCAGGCGCGCCTCGCGGCCTGCGCCCCAGTCGTAGGACGCCTGGCGCGCCATGACCCCCCTGGCGCGGGGGTCGAGCCGGAACCAGTCGCCGCTGTGGCCGGCCGGCCGTTCGCTGCTCAAAAGGACGTCGAAGCGGCCGTCGCGCAGGGTGCAGGTGTCGATATCGAGCGTGCCCACCGAGGGGCCACGCTGTTCGGTGACGTAGAGGCCGCCGGCGACGAAGTCGAACAACAGGAACAGCACATCGCCGCGGTCGCCGGAGAGGCGGTAGGTCCCTGAGCCGTCAATGAGGGTTCCCGCATAGATGAAGTCCGGGTTGGTCCCCACGCCGTTCAGCACGTTGCTGACCGCCGGTGTGAAATCCGGCAGGTCCGGATCCATGAACGTGCTGTTGAACCCCGAGGCGAGGGCCATGAAGAAGAGCCGGTAGGCCTCCTGGCGCGCCAGCGGGTCGTTGCGGTCCGCCAGGGTGTCGAGCAGCCTGTCCGTCTGGCCCAGGATCGCCAGGTAGTCGCGCCACTCGGGCAAGGGGTCAGATGTAGTCACGGTAGGCCTCGATGTAGTCGGCGTAGACGTCGCGGATGTCGTCGACCGTGAGGCCGAAGTCGTCGAGGTCGTACCTGTGCTTGCCGTGCTTGCCGGCGGGGTTGTCGCGCAGCCAGCCGAGGACGGCGTCGGCCGACTGCGGCGTGAAGTCCCAGCCGAAGCGCCGGTAGATATCGCCGATCGTGGCGACCGGATCGGCGATCAGCTCCTTGTAGCGAATGTCGTGGATGGGCAGGTCGGGATGCTCGGCGCGGTGGGCCATCAGGCAGACCGAGCCGTCGTGCCACAGGTGCAGCATCTCCTGGCCAAGGGCGCGCCCATCCTGTCCGTCATATCCGGGGCTGCGGAGGGTCAGGATCAGTTGCGAGACAGAGGCGATCACGGTCGTCGGATCGCGATGGGGCTGTACGAAGACGGCGTCGGGATAGACGCTGCGCAGCGCCGGCATCTTGTACATGTGCTCCTGGATCTTCAGCACCCAGTGGGTGCGGCCGGTGCGCCAGCCGAGGTGCTGCAGCCACATCTTGTGGATCTCGTAGCGGAAGGTCGCGTCGATCCCCTGGAACCAGTCGTAGAAGCGCGGCAGCCGGTAGGACATGCACGGGTTGCTGCTCTGGAATGAGGTGGTCATGAACGACCCGCACTCCTGGGGGATCATCGGGCCGAAGGGGTGGGCCTTCTGCATGTCGTCGTAGGCGGGGCCGAAGCGGCCGCGCAGGTAGGCGTCGTAGTCCGCGACCCGCTTTGCGGTGTCCTGCCCGGGCGCGCCGGGAGGGGGGGAGGGGGCGTTCACCTCCCACTGCAGCGGCGTGCGAACCTGAGGGTCGGCGCCGATCAGGGCGTGCAGGGCGCTGGTGCCGCAACGGGGCAGGCCGAGGATGAACATCGGCTGCTTGATCTCGACCGACGCGATCTCCGGGAACCGCGCCCGATCGTCGAGGATCGCCTGCAGGCGGCTCAGGTCCTCGTGGATGGTGGCCACCGCCTTGGCGAGGCCGGTGGCGTTGAGCGGCTCTTCCCGCAGCGCCGCGACCAGTTCGACGAGCCCGACGCGGGCGTTCTGGCGGATCTGCTCGGGCAGCGCGTACTGGTCGAGCAGCGCATCGGCGTCGGGGATCGACTGGGTCAGTTGGGACATCGGCGTTTCCTCTCCCTTTTGGGGCAGTCTAACGGCGTCTTGCCGCTGATTGCACCTGAGGCAGGGGGTGATCGCATCGCGACACGGACGCAAAATGTCTCGCTCGGAGGGCCGTCGCCAAAGAAAAACCCCGGTCAGACTGTCGAGGCGATCAGTCGGCCAAGGGCTTCTTGATGTTCTCCTGGATGACCCCGGCCAGCGGGCGGTCCCCCTCCCGCCATAGTCGCCGCGATGGGGGGAGGTGGGGGCTCAGAAAAAAGTGCGATACGACCCCCATGCACAGTGGGGGCGTCTAGCTTCGCCAGAGCTTCGACGAGATGGAAGCCTCCGAAGGGGGGCCTGGGCGGGCGCCGGAACGTGAACATGCTCCGGGAGACCGCGGCGTGACCAGCGCCTCTCAAGGTCGTATAGATCGACCGTTGTCGGGACGGAGCCGAACTGCCGACGGACCGCCCTTTTTTCCCTAGCAGCGCCGACCCTGACGGTCGGCAAACTCTTGCCGTTCGCAGGCAAGACGCATGTCTTTGCCTCGAACGAGGAGAACGACGATGCAGCAGCAAACCCCCCAGCAAGGTGACGCCGCGACCGCGAACCGCTCACTTGAGGTTGGCCAAGCCAACTCGACCGCCGAGAGCGTGACTATCCGACCGTTCGAATTCCATGCTTCCGACGAGGACCTTGCGGACCTGAAGCGGCGCGTTGCGGCCACCCGATGGCCCGAGCGCGAAACGGTCGCCGATCAAACGCAAGGGGTCCAGCTTGCGACCAGCCAGGCCCTCGCGCGATATTGGGCGAGCCACTACGACTGGCGCCGCTGCGAGGCCAAGCTGAACGCGCTGCCCAATTTCATCACTGAGATCGACGGGCTCGACATCCATTTCGTGCATGTACGCTCGAAGCATGAAAACGCGCTGCCGGTAATCATCACCCACGGTTGGCCGGGTTCAGTCGTCGAGCAGCTGAAGATCATCGGGCCGCTCACTGATCCCACCGCCCATGACGGCGCCGCTGAGGACGCCTTCCACGTCGTGATCCCGTCGATGCCGGGCTACGGCTTCTCCGGCAGGCCATCCACCATCGGCTGGGACGAGCCGCATATCGCCCGCGCTTGGACTGAGTTGATGAAACGCCTCGGATATACGAAATTCGTGGCGCAAGGCGGCGATTGGGGCGCAATCGTCACCGACATGATGGGCGTGCAGGCCGCACCGGAATTGCTCGGCATCCACGTCAACATGGCGGGCGTCATCCCGCACGACATCGATGCGGCGCTTTCGACCGGCGGCCGGTTGCCGCCGGATCTTTCGGACGAGGAAAAGCGCACGTGCGAGCAGCTGACCTTCGTCTACCAGAAGGGCATCGGCTACGGATTCCAGCTGGGGCTGCGCCCCCAATCCATGGGGGCCTTGGCGGATTCGCCTGTCGGTTTGGCGACCTATCTGCTCGACCACGACGCGCGCAGCTTGGCGCACATCTCGGAGCTTTTCGTTGACGGGACTCCGTACGGTGACATCACGCGGGACGACATCCTCGACAACATCACGCTCACATGGCTGACGAACACGGGGGTTTCCTCGGGCCGTCTCTACTGGGAGCGCAAGGCTTCGTTTTTCGCTGTCAAAGGCGTCTCCCCCACCGTCCCGGTCGCCGTAAGCGTCTTTCCGGAAGAGCTTTACGAAGCCCCGCGAAGCTGGGCTGAGGAGGCATATCCGAAGCTGGTCCACTACAACAGGCTACCCAAAGGCGGCCACTTCGCCGCTTGGGAACAGCCGGAGTTGCTCGTTCAGGAGATGCGCGCGGGGTTCAGGACGCTCCGTATGACGCTGCACTGAAGGCCGGAAGCGGGCGGCGTCGTCCACGGCCGCCCGCTGACCCGACGTTCGCTTTCCACCGAGGCAGATCTTCACGTCGTCCGCTTTCCGGATGTCAATCTCTCAACACTGCGGCCCCGGTCATGGGGTTTGTCAGGGTGACGTTCTCGGCGGCCTGGATCCGCCAGGCCCCATGACGCTGCGTGACCACCGCCAGCAGGAGGGTGTCGACCTGGTGCGGCCCCGCCGGATGCGAAACGCCGGTGGTGAGGCGGCTCCAGAAGTGGACGGTCGCAACCCCATCGGCGATCTGGTCCGCCGCTATCAGTTCGTTTTCAAGCGTTGAGTCCCGATAGATGGTCTCGTGGATGCCGCGGTGGAGGGCGACGATCGCATCGACGCCGCGCGTGTAGGTCGCGAACCGGTTCACGAAGGTCGCATCGTCGTGGAACAGGGCTGCAAATGCCGCCATGTCGTGGGCGTTCCATGCGGATTGGAACGCCGCCGGCAGGTCCGCAGGTTGGGTGACAGGCGTCATGAGGCGGCCCTCGTTGTGCTCGCTCACCCTGCCTCAAGCCACGTGTGGCCGCCAGATCGCCCACCACCCGGACAGCCGTCCGGAGCGTCCGTCCTTCCCCAAAGAAAAACCCCGGACCTTTCGATCCGGGGTTTCGCATTTCAGCCTGTCGAGGCGATCAGTCGGCCAGTTCGGGGGCCGGATCCTCGGCCGCGTCGCGGAGCGAGGCGAACGGATCCTCGCCGGGCTTTTCGATCGCAGGCGCGCCGGGCTCGTGATGGTCGCCCTCGATCTCGAAGCCGATCTTGCCGTCCTTGAGCACCACCTTGACGTGGCCGCCCTTGACCAGCCGGCCGAACAGGATCTCGTCGGCCAGGGGCTTCTTGATATTCTCCTGGATGACCCGGGCCAGCGGCCGGGCGCCATAGAGCTCGTCGAAGCCGTTCTTGGCCAGCCAGTCGGCCGCGTCCTCGGAGGTCTCGATCGTCACGTGGCGGTCGGCCAGCTGGGCCTCCAGCTGCATGACGAACTTCTGCACCACCAGGCGGATGATCTCCGGCGTCAGCGCCTTGAACGCCACCACCGCGTCGAGGCGGTTGCGGAACTCCGGCGTGAACAGCCGCTTGATCGCCTCATCCGCCTCGTCGTCCGCCTTGCCGCGGCCGAAGCCGATGGTCTGGCGCTGGGCGTCGGAGGCGCCCGCATTGGTGGTCATGATCAGGACCACGTTGCGGAAGTCGATCTTCTTGCCGTTGGCGTCGGTCAGCACCCCGTGGTCCATGACCTGCAGCAGGATGTTGTAGACGTCCGGGTGCGCCTTCTCGATCTCGTCGAGCAGGACCACCGCGTGCGGATGCTGATCCACGGCGTCGGTGAGCAGGCCGCCCTGGTCGAAGCCCACATAGCCGGGAGGCGCCCCGATCAGGCGGCTGACGGTGTGGCGCTCCATGTACTCGCTCATGTCGAAGCGCAGGAGCTCGATGCCCAGGGTCGCCGCCAGCTGCCGGGCCGTCTCGGTCTTGCCGGTGCCGGTGGGGCCCGAGAACAGGTAGCAGCCGATCGGCTTGTTCGCGTCGCGCAGGCCCGCCCGCGCCATCTTCATGGCGGCGGAGAGCTGGTCGATCGCGTCGTCCTGGCCGTAGACCGCCCGCTTCAGGTCGGCCTCGAGCTGGCGCAGCGATTCGGTGTCGGACTTGGACACCGACTTCGGCGGGATGCGGGCGATCTTGGCGACCACCGATTCCACTTCCTTGACGCCGATGATCTTCTTCCGGCGGCCTTCGGGCAGCAGCATCTGGCTGGCGCCCGCCTCGTCGCTGATGTCGATCG